>Ga0179596_10000021_pt1 | contig 200190 bp, 177 predicted proteins | sample CZODoug1_1_08_16_FD_155494 | JGI IMG/M metagenome (GOLD analysis project Ga0179596, IMG submission 155494) | Vadose zone soil fungal communities from Angelo Coast Range Reserve, California, USA - CZODoug1_1_08_16fungal (Illumina Assembly) | ecosystem: Environmental > Terrestrial > Soil >... | reverse complement strand
AGAGCCCTGCGCTATAACGAAGAAAAGATAAGCCACGGAACGGCGGAATTTCTCGCGTCGGAAAACTTTGTGAAAGCGGGAAATTTATTAACCAAAGAGGATAAGCTGGATCGTTTTTTACAACGTACTTCTCTCAATGAGCGGGCTTCCGGTATCCTCCCTATTTCTATAAATTTCGACGTGAGTGAAAAGATCAGCAATGAACAAATGCTGCAGGTCGCCAAACGTTACATGGCCGTTATCGGCTTTGAAAAGCAGCCTTACCTGGTTTACCGGCACTATGATGCCGGGCATCCGCATTGTCATATCGTCACCACGAGGATCACAAAAGATGGCGATCTCTTACGTCTAAGTCGCGGAGACCTGGTAAGGTCCCATCGACTGTCAAAGGAAATAGAACGGGAATTTAGCCTTGTGCGAAGGATAAAGCAGGAAGATGGGGAAAAATTCAGGGTGCGGCAGGCACAGCGGGTAGTATATGGGCAATCGTCCCTGAAACATGGTATCAGCGATGCACTGAATACCGTATTCGACCACTACCGGTATACTTCTTTACCCGAATTTAATGCCATCCTCCATCTGTATCGGGTGCAAGCCGATCGGGGAAGTGAAAACTCCCGCATCTATAAGACCGGCGGGCTGATCTACCATGCGCTCGATGAAAACGAAAGGCGAATAGGAAAATCAATCAAAGCCAGTGATTTCTTTCTCAAACCGACACTAGCTAATCTGGAAAAGAAGTTTGCCCTTAATGCGAGCTTAGAACAGGCAAACCAACAGCGGGTCAAGGCCGCCATCGACTGGACGCTGGCGGGTACGCCGCCTGACTGGGAAGGCTTTCAGCAGGCCATGGGGAGGGAGGGCATCGATGTCGTCTTACAGAGTGCTAAAAAAGACGGGGCGAAAGACATTTTCTTTGTGGATCATGATTCGAAAGCGGTGTTTGGAGGGGCCCGCCTGGGCCCCTCTTATCTCCTGGAAGCTATCCGGCAGCGTTGCTCGGCGGAGCAAATCCAGGAACAGGAACAAGAAGAAACCCAGCGGCATCGCCTGCGACTGGGGTTGTAAAAGACGCAACCTTTTCTTATATTAGGTTCAACAACTCATACTAACAAATGACGACAAGCACATTTAAAGTAACGATACACATGGTTTCAAGCCTTGACGGAATTATTGCCAAAAAAGACAATAGCGTTTCGTGGTTTGAGACATCTGACTACTACGAGAAAGGAATAGGAATTACCGAACAAGACACAGAGGAATTTCTTAAAACAATAGATTGCTATGTAATGGGTTCCCGGACATACGAACACGCCCTGGAACTTTCAAAATCTTATGGGTGGGCTTATGGAGATGTGCCGACAATTGTAGTAACTCACAGAAACCTGCCAATTGACAGACAGAACATTGAAGTTTATTCGGGCGACCTGAACAAATTGGTGAATGAACGACTGAAACCAAACTACAGGAATGTTTGGGTGGTAGGCGGAGCAATGCTTGCCAAAGATTTCATTTGTTTAAAATTGGCGGACGAAATAAGGTTATCGGTTATGCCTGTTATTTTGGGTGACGGGACACTGTTTTTTGACCAGATAGGACAAGAACAACCATTGCACCTGAAAGACGTGACAGCCTACAAAAGCGGAATGGTGGAACTATGTTACGAAATAAGAAAATAATAGAACGTTCTAACGCCGCTGGCTTAGTCCTACTCAACCTTCATCAACTCCACCGTCTGCTTTTGCTGTCCGGTAGTAATCGTGAGCAGGTATAGCCCTTTACCCAGCTGACTCAAGGCCGACAGGGGCAGGATATTGCTTCCCTTTTGCAGGGGGCTGACTTGTTCCAGTACATGTCTTCCAGCCATATCCGTCACCGTTATAGCTGCCTTGTCCGTGACAGGAGATGCGATGATGACGGTAACCTGCTGGCTGAAGGGGTTGGGATAGATGGATAATCCGGAACTGCCGGGAGACGCGTTGATGACGAGCACCGGGCTATAGGTAAACCGGCCGTCAAGATCCGCCATTTTCAGCCGGTAGAAATAGTCGGGAGATGTTACGGCTGGGAGTGGGTCGGTATAACTATAATGAAGAGCCAGGCTGCTGTTGCCTGCTGCCGGCAATTTTCCGACCGGTGCATAATTAATTCCGTCGGTTCCCCGTTGAATTTCGAAATAGGCCGTGTTTTCTTCCCGGGCGGTAGTCCAACTAAGCTGGGCACTGTTGCCGGAGAGCAGGCCGGAAAAATCTACCAGGGTGAGCGGAAGGGGTACAGCTATATCGATCTGGTCGACGGAATAGCTGTTAATGATGGCAGTAGTGCTGACATTCTGGGTCAACCTGAATTCGTCAACATTCTGAAAAGCTGTAAGGGCGCTGACATCTATCTTTGTCCATGTCGTGGAATTAGAGACTCCTGTCTGCATGAAAACGGCTCCCGATACCGCTACCCCGCTCTTGTAACCGGTAATATTGATGTTCGCAGTAGCGTTGGCACCGAGTCGGACATACACGGACTGGAGGCCGAAAGCAGAACCATCGTTCGATTTCACACCTACGTTTTGGAGGGTGTTGGAGGTTTGGCTCGTCATCCGAATATAAAAATCGCTGGCCCCTCCCGGATTGGCTCCTCCGGCAGCGGCAGCAATCACTACATTGGCCGTGGGAGCGGTGATCGTGAAATCCCAGCCGGAAGGAGTCGCATTCCCCACATTGAAGGCTGTCTGCGGTGAAGGGGATGGAGAAACGAGGGTCGCCGTAGAACTGAACTGGGTGTTGAAAGTCGTGATTCCCAGTGTCGGAGCTGTCCCGGGACGTCCTCCTGCCATGAGCCGGCCAGATAAGAGAATCAGCAGGATCAGGATACTTTTTTTTAGTAAAGCTTTTCGGAAATGGTAAATTGTTATACGCATAGATAAGGATTTTGCCATCCGGTTAAATAAGTTTGTCCGACAGCGAGAGAAGGGTCATTCCATTCAATGCCTGTTTCCGTCTCCAGGATCTGGTTTTCCGGTATCCCGGTTAGGGAAGTTTTCATAGGCTTACGGATATAAACGGGCACATTGGTTTGCAACGGGCGGGTGGATAACGAGAGCTCGCCCCGTGGTCCTACCGGTCTCACCTGCCCCAACGCCTTCGTCAATTCGTGCTTGCCGATCTTCCCGGGCAGATCCCGGGTAGCCGCCGCCAGGGCCAGCCCCGACTCATAGGCGAGGAGGCTAAATACATTGGGCGCTTCCCCGCAGGATTCCTTATAAAGATGGAGAAAGGCATGATTCTCCGGGTTATCCAGGGCAGTGGACCAGCTCAGGGCATTATATAATTCCAGGCCGGCCGGTATCTCCGGGAGCAGGCCATCTTCTACCATGAAAGGATTGACGGTGAGACCTGTTTTTGCTATAAGGTCGTGCTCCTGGAACAGCCGGAGGAATTGCTCCCCTTCCTTTCCCGAGAGTAGGGCATGGGCATGATTCGGCTGCTGCTGGTTCAGGTACTGTATCAGGGGACTGGTATCCGGGGAAGAAGAAAAATTCTTGACAATATTCAGCTTCACCGTCGCCGCCCCTGATACAGACGTGCCTGCTTTAAAAGATTCGTGAAGGCCATATCCTCCTTCATAAATGGACATATTGATGGAGGGCTCCCCCCCGTATTTTTTCTGCGCCCATCTCCCCATCACCCACTCACTTTTCCAGAGGTGCAGGCTATTGTAGAACAGGTAATCTGAGCTGAACTCCCGGATAGGGATATCTGCGCCCAGGTTCATCAAAAGACAGGGAGTCTGCTCTTTTTCCAGGATGGGCAGCAGGTTGAGCGCCACTTTGGTGCCCACCACGCCAATCACCAGGTCTACCTGCTCATAGAGGAGCAGCTTTTTCAGGGCATCTTCCGTATCCTTCTGCGCGCCTGTCTGTATGAATTCGCTGTGAGCTTCGATAGTCAGGGCGCTTTTTTCTTTTTGCAAGGCGGTCTCCCATCCCTGCTGCAGGTCATTTTTCAGATTCCTGAAAATACCTGAATAGGGGAATAGCCAACCCAGCTTTAGTTTCTTGGTTTTGTCCATAAATGATGACCGGTCAATAGCCGTTATACGCACCTGTTAGCCTCTGCTGGGGAAAATGCCTGTCAGGGCGATGATATAATTGACCACCGTGAAGGGCTGTAAATTGGAGTGCGGCAGACTTCCTCCGGTCAGGCCGGTATTGCCGTTGACGGCGCCTCCGCCGATATTGAGGGGCGTATTGGGAGCCGTCGTATTATACCCCGCAATGGGATTGAAGTTCAATGCATCATACGGCGCTGCCAGGCTATTACTGGCGGCGGGAACGCTGGTCGTCGCCTGGGCATTGGATGCCGATACGGTAACGCTCAGGGCTACCGGATGAAGGTGCGCAGGCATCTGGTTAACCAGGAGGGTGACATTCTCCGTTCCGCTCATTTCACCCAGGAGATAAGTGGCCAGCCCGGGCCCTTGACCGGCGCCTACGGGGATTCTTCCCCTGAAATCGGGTAAGCCGAAGGTGGAGGAGCCATTACCGCCATAGGTGGTGCCGAGCAACGCGAAAAGGGCGGAGTTCTGGGAGATGGCAAGTAATTGCCCGGCGCAAAGAGCCCATCCAACGGGTGCAAAATTAACAGGCCATAGCAGGATTGTAGCTAAAAAAGTCTCCATTTTGTTGTGTATTTAGGATTAAGAAATACAGAGTACCTCCCGGAGTGATCCGGAATGTGCGCAGGCGGGATGCCAGGTCCTAAAGTTGTTGTTGAGGGTGGTGCTATGGTTGCCAGGCCCGGGTGAGGCTTTGAAGACTGCTACTGAACAGGACTGTAATGGTATTAATTGAAAGTGCAGGTTGCGTGGGTACTATCAAAAATAGGGAAAAAAAGGATCGGTGCCCAAATAATTTGAGGCGACCACTACCGGTTGCGGCCAGCGCTACGGGGTGTTGAGGCGACCGCTACATGTTATAGGCGCCGTAATAAGCTGCTCCCTGTAAAGCCATCTTATCATTGAGCACTACCCGTACCGGTACTTTTTCCGACAGCTGATGCATACGGCCGTTGTTGTCGAAGTTCTTTTCCCAGTTGTCATTTTGCAGCAGGGGCAATATTTTTGGGGGGATGCCGCCGGCAAGATAGACGCCCCCGGTAGCCATGAGCTTCAGCACGAGACTGGATGCTTCGGTAGCCAGGTAACGTACAAACAGGTCCATCGTTTCGGCGCAGACGGGGTCTTCCTGTTTCAGCGCCGCCTCACTGATGACGGCGGCAGGATCCTGCTCCTGCATCTTTGTAGTCAGCCATTCCGGCACGGCCTCTTTGCGGGATTCGGTCAGAAAACGATAAATATTTTTAATGCCCATGCCGGATACCACGCGCTCCCAGCTTACATGGCCAAATTGCTGTTGGAGATAGAAGAACAGGTCGACATCGGTCTGGGTCCGGGGAGCAAAATCAGAATGTCCTCCTTCTGTGGCAAAGGGATGATAATGCTGTCCGTCCCAGTAAAGACCCGCCTCTCCCAGGCCGGTACCGGGGGCAATGATCGCTATATTGCCTTTGGCTCCGGCTTCGCCGGCGTTCAGGGTGGCCAGCTCTTTTTCCTCCAATCCTGCCAGTCCGTAAGCGGTCGCTTCCAGATCGTTGATAAAAGAGACGGGGACCTTGAGCTCAAGGCCGATGGCCTTGCTGTCCAGCTGCCAGGAAAGATTGGTCAGCTTGCTCTTTCCTTCTATCACAGGCCCGGCTACCGCCGCAGAGATACGATCGGGCAGCTTGCCGCCGGTAAAATCATGGATAATATCGGTTAGGGAATGATAGTCTTTGGAAGGATACCTTTTGGTGTTCAGGAGCTGCAGGCCGTTCGCGTCGGCCTGGTAAAGGGCCATATTTGTCTTGGTCCCTCCTACATCGCCGGCCAATATGGTTACGGGAGCTCCTTCATGGATAAGACTTCTTTTGAATGCGATAGGTACGAGCGGTTGTTGTGCCATGCTGATGATTTTGCGATAATATGCCGTGGTCAATTCCAGAATGTGCCGGAAATGCGCTTTTTGAAATTTAGCGCATTTCCGGCAAAGGTCTAATGTCTGTCCTTCGGACTGGACGCTTCCAGCGTCGAAGGTGTCTCCTCAAAGTTACATATTGCGGCGATATTGTCCACCAACTTCATACAAGGCATGGGTTATCTGTCCCAGACTGCAATATTTCACCGTTTCCATTAGTTCGGCGAATAAATTGCCATTGTTCACCGCCACTTCTTTCAGCCTTTGCAGCATGGCAGCGCTCCGGGTTTCATTTCTTAGGCAGAAGGCCCGCAGATTGCGGATCTGCTGGTCTTTCTCTTCCGTGGTGCTGCGGATCACCTCTCCGGGCAGCATGGTTGGCGATCCCTTCTTATTCAGGAAAGTATTGACCCCTACGATAGGCAGCTCGCCATTATGTTTCATACTCTCATAATAGAGGCTTTCTTCTTGTATCTTGTTGCGCTGATACATCCTCTCCATGGCGCCCAGTACACCCCCCCGGTCCGTCAGCCGGTCGAACTCGGCCAGCACCGCTGCCTCCACCAGGTCTGTCAGCTCTTCGATGGCAAAGCTGCCCTGTATGAAGTTCTCGGTGCGGGCGCTGCCTAATTCCCGGTTGATGATCAGCTGGATAGCCATTGCCCTGCGCACGCTTTCTTCCGTGGGCGTGGTGATTGCCTCGTCATAAGCATTGGTATGGAGGGAGTTGCAATTGTCGTAGATGGCATATAAAGCCTGCAGCGTGGTGCGGATATCATTGAAGTCGATCTCCTGTGCATGCAGGCTCCGGCCGCTGGTCTGGATATGATATTTCAGCTTCTGGCTGCGGCTATTGCCCTTATACCGGTCTTTGATGGCCTTGGCCCAGATACGCCGGGCCACCCGCCCGATAACGCTGTATTCGGGGTCCATGCCATTGCTGAAGAAGAAAGAGAGGTTGGGCGCAAAATCATCGATTGCCATGCCGCGGCTCAGGTAATACTCGACATACGTGAATCCATTCGCCAGGGTGAAGGCCAGCTGTGTAATCGGGTTGGCTCCGGCCTCGGCGATATGATAACCGCTGATGGAGACACTATAAAAGTTACGGACGTCCTGATCGATAAACCAGGCTTGAACGTCTCCCATCAGCCGGAGGGCGAATTCCGTGCTGAAAATGCAGGTATTCTGGGCCTGGTCCTCTTTCAGGATATCGGCCTGCACTGTCCCCCTTACCTGTGACAAGGCTTCCGCCTTTATCTTTTCATAGACGGCTGCCGGCAGTACCTCGTCTCCGCTAAGCCCCAGCAGCTTCAGCCCCAGTCCGTCATTGCCTTCCGGCAGTCTCTCGGCGGTGGCTGCATTATAATAGGAGGGCATACCGGTCTTTTCAAATTTATTGGCGATCGCCTCCTGCACGGCAGACCATTGACCGCCCTGCTCTATATATTTCTCACACTGCTGGTCGATGGCGGCATTCATAAAAAAAGCCAGCAGGATAGGGGCTGGGCCGTTGATCGTCATGCTCACGGAGGTCCTGGGGTCGCAGAGATCGAATCCGCTATAGAGCTTTTTGGCATCGTCCACCGTTGCGATGCTCACGCCCGAATTGCCGATCTTGCCATAGATATCCGGGCGGGGGGCCGGATCTTCCCCATATAAGGTCACCGAGTCGAAGGCCGTGCTCAGCCGTTTGGCCGGCTGATCGACCGAGACATAATGAAAGCGCTTGTTGGTACGTTCGGGGCTTCCCTCACCGGCAAACATCCGGGTCGGGTCCTCTTCTGCTCTTTTCAAGGGGAACGAGCCGGCTGTAAAAGGATATTTTCCGGGGAAGTTTTCCTGTAATCTCCAGCGCAGGATATCTCCCCAATCCCGGTACCGGGGCAGGGAGATCCGGGGGATGCGGAGATGGGACAGGGATTCGATGTAAACGGGTTGCTGGATAGACTTTCCTCTGACATTGTATTCGAAGAATTCCTGCCGGTACAATGCTTTTGTCGACTCCCATTCCCCGATCAGCTTCTTGCAGACAGGCAGTAATTGTGTTTCGAGCTTTTCCTTTTGTTCTTCCAGCTGCCGCCGGCCGGAAAATTCAGGCGGCAGGTCCCGCAGGACCCCATCCAGCTGGTACAGCTTCGAGGCGATGGCGGCCTGCTCTTCGGTGCGTTGATCATATTCCCGGATACTGCCGCTGATTTCGGAGAGGTATCGTACCCGGGAGGGGGGAATGATCTGTGACCGGGTCGTCGTATCCTGCGTATGTATGGGTGCTTCCATCGGACCAAAATGAATGCCTGTCTTTTGCGCGATGGCGTCCATCAGCTTGCCGAACAGCTCATTGACGCCGGCGTCATTGAATTGCGCCGCGATCGTGCCGACGATGGGAAGCTCTCCATCCTTCGCCTGCCACAGGCCGTGGTTACGCTTATATTGTTTTCTGATATCGTGCAGGGCATCGAAGGCCCCGGCTTTGTCGAACTTATTGAGGACGATCAGGTCGGCATAGTCCAGCATATTGATCTTCTCCAGCTGGGATGCCGCCCCATATTCCGGGGTCATGATATAGAGGCTGAGATCGGCATGATCCAGGATCGAGGCGTCGCTTTGCCCTACTCCGGCAGATTCCAGGATGATAAGGTCATAGCCGGCCTCTTTACAGATATCGATGGCGTCCTGCACGTGTGCGCTCAGCGCCTTGTCGCTGTCCCGGGTGGCCAGGCTGCGCATATAAGACCGGGGCCCGGCGATGGAGTTCATGCGGATCCGGTCTCCGAGCAGGGCCCCGCCCGTCTTCTTCTTGGAAGGGTCGACGGAGATCACGGCGATCGTTTTGTCGGTAAAACAGTTTAGATAACGCCGGACGATCTCATCGGTTACGGATGATTTACCTGCGCCGCCGGTGCCGGTGATACCCAGCACGGGGTGCTTTTTGGTTTCGCTATGCTGGTTGCTGGCTGCCGTTGCCCTGGCCGGTTCGCCCACCCCATTTTCCGCATTGGTAATGGCCCGGGCAATTTTGCGGATATCCATCCATTCGCCCAGTTTCAATTCGCCTTTGAGATGCGCCGGATTGCCATTCAGGGGAAAATCACAGTTTTGTATGACATCTTCGATCATTCCTTCCAATCCCATCCTGCGTCCATCATCGGGGGAATAGATCCGGGTAATGCCGTACCGGTGCAGCTCATTGATCTCTTCGGGTAAGATGGTGCCGCCCCCGCCGCCGAATAATTTGATATGTCCACAGCCGTTTTCCTCCAGCAGGTCTTTCATATACTTAAAGAATTCCAGGTGTCCTCCCTGGTAGGACGTGATGGCGATCCCCTGCACATCTTCCTCGATGGCGCACTCTACTATTTCCGCCACGGAGCGGTTATGTCCCAGGTGAATGATCTCGGCTCCCTTCGACTGCAGAAGCCGCCGCATAATATTGATCGCGGCGTCATGGCCATCGAAAAGCGCTGCGGCCGTAACGAGCCTTACTTTGTGTACCGGGGTATAACTCATAGTGGAATTGTTTGGCAAACAAAGCAAATTTAGCTTAAAAAGCTAATGACTGTTAGTTTTTTAACCAGACAAATCCCTATAAAATAAATATGACTATTTGCGTGTAACTGTCACTCGTAAGAAGCTGGCCGGGATGAGTGTGGTATCACCGGTGGCGCTGCTGTTTTGGGCGTTAAACAAAGCTTCCAATTCATGCTGCAAATCCGCCGCCTTACCATTCTTTTCAGCTGCCTCGAACGCATTCATGGTAGGTCCGTAGAAGTTTGAAAACCTGCCGACGAATTCCGACGGAGAGCAGGCCAGGTTAAAGTTAAAGGTATCTTTCACGAATGAGATGTCTTCTTCCGCCACGCCGGCTTTGCCGAAACGCTCTCTTACATGGCTTTCTACCCCCCACAACATAGGACTGATGAAGCCCTCGGGCGGCGGCGGTGTATAGGCGGAGCTGATCTTTAGAATCTGGGCTACCAGGGTGGGGTCTCCCGGTATCCAGTTCCCCATAACGATTCTTCCCCCGGGTCGGGTGACACGCACCATCTCTCTGGCTACATCCAATGGTTTGGGTGCGAACATGGCGCCAAAGATGCTTACGACCAGATCAAAGCTGTGATCGTTCAGTTCATGCAAATCGGTTGCATCTCCTTCCCGGAATGCACAATTGGCAAGTCCTTCCGCCTCTGCCCGGGCCCTGCCCGCTTCGACGAGGTTCTGGGCGATGTCTACGCCCAGAACCTCGGCTCCGAGCAACGCTTCGGGAATGGCGGTAGTGCCATCACCGCAACCGAGATCCAGCACTTTAAGACCCTTGGTGATCCTCAGTTGGGCGACGAGCGCAGAGCCGCTTTTCCGCATGCTTTCGGCGATCTTTGTGAAGTCGCCTTTTTCCCATAATGCTTTGTTGGGGTTCATATTGCCTCCTTTTTAATACAATAGTAGCCATTGCCGGGCGGCTGCTGCTGACTTATACGTTCAATTATGTGACTTAAAAGGCCAGCTGCGAAATCTGGAAAAATTTCATAAATTTAGCTACCATGGTCAATTTTTTTGAACGTGTATTACAGCACCCCCAATATTACAGGCAGTTCAATTGCGGCAAATCACTTATTACCGCCTTTAATTGCCCGATGGAAGCCCGTTTGATGAAAACCCGTTTTGCGGACTTGTGGACGCAGTACAATTACCTGTTTTATGTGATCGATGGTCAGAAGATCTGGCATACCGCGAAGGGTTCTTACGATATTCAAAAGGACAGCTGTGTGTTTGTAAGGAAAGGAGGGTTTATTTTAGAACAACTAATGGACACCGGATTTTGTGTCATCTTGTTTTTTATCCCCGATGATTTTATTTGCGATACGTTGCATACCAAAGCAAAACCCTTATTAAAGTATGAGCTTCAGTACGAACCTGTCATGTTGCTTGAATCAAGTCAAACCCTGAAGAGCTTCTTTCTTTCGATGTCCTCCTATTTTTCAGAAGCACATGATCCTGACCCGTCGCTGGTGGAACTTAAGTTCAAAGAACTGGTGCTGACTATCGCGGACAATGCCGTCAATAAAGACCTGTTGTCCTATTTCTGCTCTTTATTGCACGAGCCGCAGACAATACTACTGAAACGGGTAATGGAGGATAATTTTTGTTATAATCTGAAGCTTGACGTGTATGCTAAATTAAGCAACCGCAGCTTGTCGACTTTTAAAAGAGATTTTGAAAAGCTTTTCCATTGTACTCCCGGTAAGTGGTTACTCGAGAAACGATTACTTCATGCAAGGCACCTGATGAGTGGTGAGCATAAAACTGTCGGTGAAGCAGCTTTTGAAAGCGGTTTTGAAAACCCTTCTCATTTCAGCCGGGCCTTCAAATTAAGGTTTGGTAAAGGCCCGGCTGCCCTGAAACTGCATTCATAAAATCCTCACCTTCACCGCCAGGTTCACCATAAACCCTTCCAATGGTGCGTAAATCTCTTTAAAAGCGGGGTTCGTCACCGGCGGCACCACGACCGGCCCGAACCGGGTCTGCCTTGTATCTGTCAGGTCCTCGAAATTCAGCACGAGGCTCACCCGGTGGATCACCTTCTCCAACAGCAGCCCCGTCACCCAATAATCCCTCGTCTTCGAGCCATCATACCCGTATTGCGGTCCTGTATAGAAGGCCTCCAATGCCACCCGGTAATCGCCGTCTTTCTCGTTACTCAGGTCAAATACCACTTTGCTCCCGGGCGCCAGCGCGATATGCGGCAGCGCTGCCGCGCCCGTCCTGGCATCCACATAGGTATAGCCCGCAAACAAAGACCAATTGTCCTGCCGCAGCCGCACACTCGTCTCAAATCCCCTGGTCGTATAAGCATGACCGGCATTGGTGAAATAAGTGAACATCGTCCCGGCCCCATTTGCCGGCAAGGAATCCAATACCAGCGGATGGTCCACCCGCGTATAGAAAAACGCCTGGTCCACCATGACCCGCAGGTCGTCCCCCAGCGTACCCGTATAACTAAGGTCTGCATTTGCACCTGCCGAGCGCTCCGCCTGCACCGATCCGCCGATGGGCAGCACCTCTTTGTACGCTGTTTCCTCCGTTTGTGCATTGAAGATCGTTGCCGGCTTATAGCCCAATCCTCCGCCAGCCCGCAGGTTCCACTTCCGCGACAGCTTGTACAGGACTGAGGCCCTGGGCAGCAGAAAATTTCCGTACCGGCTCTGATAGTCGTCCCGTATCCCCGTTTCCAGCACCCAGCGCCTTCCCAGCGACCAATCATCCTGTATAAAAACGCCCGTTGTGACAAAGCTATAGTCCCGGATCAGGCTATCCGTCTTTTTGTCCTCGCTAAACCGGTCCGTCAAAAAATTCAGGCCCGCCACTGTTGTATGATGTCCCCAGGGCAAGAGGTAACTACCCTCGCTAAATGTAGACAGTTGCCGGCCCGAAAACCGGTAATCCATGATCCCGATGTTCCGTTTAAACAAGGAGGTGCTGTTACGCATTGTCAGCAATCTGCCTCCGCCCAAATGTTGTATATACTCCAGCTGATAATAGTGCCGGTCGCTCTTATTGTCCTCCGTGTACGGGTGCGCCGCCGTGGGGCCGTCCTTCACGGCCTCCAGATCACCTCCTACCCGGTGATCCACCGTCGTATTGACCGCCAGGCTCACCGTCGCGCTATCCGTCGGATACCAAAAAAGTTTTGGGTTTACCGTAAAACCCGTCAGTCTGGGCAGCACCGTAAATCCGTCGTTGTGAATATCCACCGGCACCTGGTGCGTAAATGTATTCAGCAGCGTAAGCCCCCAGTGTTTATTCCGGCCTGTATAAAAGCTCCCTATATCGGTCCCGCCCCGCATGGTCTGATTGGCCAGCATATTCCACTGCGGCTGAGCGCCCGGTTTTTTGGAAATAAAATTGATGATCCCCGCAATCGCATCCCCGCCGTACAGAGAGGACGAGCTGCCCTTGATCAGCTCCACCTGCGAAAGATCCAGCGGCGGGATCTGCATGATGCTTAGCCCATTGCTAAAGCCGCTGTACATCGGGAACCCGTCCTTTTCCAACTGCGTGTATTTCCCGTCCAGCCCCAGGATGCGGATCTGTACATTCCCCGAGGATGCCGAGGTCTGCTGCGTCTGTATCCCCGACACCTCGCTCAGCAGCATGGCCACATTGCCGGGGTGCATGGATGTCTCTTCCTCCATATCCTCCGTCCCCAGCACTTCCACCCGCGTTGGCAGGTCCCTGATCCGTCCGTTGATACGGGAAGAGCTCACTATTACCTCTCCCAGTATCTCCTTATCCGGCTCCAGCGTGACGGCCACTGTATCCTGCCGTTTTGCGGGAACCACCATCTCTATCTTTTTTCCCATATATCCCGGGCAGGTCACCTGAAATATATAGACGCCCCCGCCCATATCGTTTATGCGTACAAAACCCGCACTATCACTTACCCCGCCTTTATTCAACCCTTTGATCATAACGGATGCCCCTATGATGGGCTGCCGGGAATCTTCGTTAGTGATGTGCAGCGTCACCTGGTACTGTCCTGATACCCTCCCACCTAACAGCAATAAAAACCCTAAAAATACCTTCATTTTGATAACTGATTTTTGATACGGGAATATAAATACAACCACCCATCCCCCGCAGCGGGAACAGGTATACTTATCAATTCATCCGTGATCAAATGCGGAAACTACGATACCGGAGCCATCTGTTAAAGGTAATGGTCTCATTAGGCAGGAGGTATGAAATCTTATAAGAAGGAGAAATATTTCCGGCTGTAATCTGAACAGCCGTGTTTGCACGCCGCTGCGCCAAAATAACAGGAGCATCGGTTACTGATTCTTTAATGGTGACGATCAGGGTCTCCTTTACCGGATCACCGGCAGGCGGCCCCACTGTCCATTCAATAGAAGACAATAAGAAAAGCAGCCCGGCTGCGATCATCAGTCCTTGCTTCACATATTTATGCTTAAAAACAACGGGTCGGGGCAGGATGCTTTTCTCAAAAGATAAAGTCCTTTCAATAAGTCCCACAAAAAAGGATAACAGGCTGTATAAGATATTCCCTTTCCGGCGCCGGGTAGGCAGAATGACTTCGCTGACGGTTTGGTAGGTGAAAACCAAAATCTCTATCAACAACAAAAAGACCTGATCTGTTATTTTTCGTATCTCCTTCATTTGCTTATGCCGGCAAGTTATCAAATATAGCGTTAAGATCTCCCTGAATTTACAATTCAGGGAGAAAAATGAATATTCCCGGAGGCATATACTTTGTCTTCATCGTCTACCAGAATAGCTTCTATATCCTGTAGCTGGTTGATCATATCAAGACCGGCCCGGATGCCCATGATCATCACAGGCGTTGCCATTGCATCGGCTATCTCTGCATTGGGGCAGAGGATGGTCACGCTTTTTATACCGGTGACCGGCAGCCCCGTCCTTGGATTGATCGTATGCGAATACCTCTTCCCGTCGACAATAATGTATTTCTCGTAATTCCCTGAAGTCGCCAGGGCCATATCCGTGATGTTCAGCCAGGAGAATATCTGTCCTGCGGAGTTGGGGTTGACGATGCCAATGGTCCAGGGTTTCCCGTCCGGCTGATAGCCCCAGGTTGTCAGATCGCCCGAGGCATTGACCACTCCGCTGGTCGCCCCCATTTCCCGCATCACGGCTTTTGCTCTTTCCGCGGCATATCCTTTTCCGATGCCGCCAAAGCCGATGCGCATCCCTTTTTCCTTCAGCAGTACCGTTGTGTTTTCCGGGTCGAGGAGAATATTCCGGTAATTGATCAGCCTCACCATCTGCCGGGCTGTGTCTTTATCGGGAAGGGACTGCATGGTCGTATCGAAATTCCACAGCCGCCTGTCCACTGACCCATAAGTAATATCAAACGCACCCTGGGTGATGCGGGAAATACGGATCGATCGTTCGATCAGCTGATAGGTCTCCTGGCTGACGGACACCGGCAACTGTCCCGCGTTATTATTGATCCGGCTGGTTTCGCTGTCTTCGGCATAGGTAGTGAGCAGCTTTTCTATACGCTGTATCTCACTTACGCCGGCTGCAATACATTCAAAAGCCCCTGTCTCTTCTTCCGCTACGACACTGAGCTCAAAGTAGTTGCCCATTAATTTCATTCCCTTTTTAAAGACCTGCTGCATGTTCTGATGTTCCTTTCTGTTAATGAAAACGATATCCGAGGATAATTTTAAAAATGGCATTGTCGGTGCTGCGTGTAAACCCCCACCCGTATCCAACGTTGAATTCCCAATCCGGGGACCAGTCCAGGTCTATTGCTGCAAACAGCTGCTGTTGCTGACTTTGATAAGGCTGAAAGTGCTCCAGCGGTCCCAGCGCTCCATAATACTCCAATCCGCCGGCTATAACCTTTGTAACATTATAGGCTGCCTTGAAATTCGGGGAGAATACATACCCCTGGTTTTTATTCAGGCCGTGAAATGATTTGTCAAAGGTCGGGTTCAGGGAAAGGTACAATTTTCCCAGTTGCTTATCCACGATAGGTCTGATCTCCAAACTCCAGTCATCCTCGCTGTAATCTCTTTTCTGGTAGCCGGCTTCGAGCGAAAGGCTGACGCCTACCGGCCATTTCCAGGCAGCGGGGGCCATGACCCTGGGTCTTATATGGCTACCTACGTAAGTCGTACGGTTGTCGTTGCCGAGCGTGTTAAAAAAATAGAAGCCTGTTTCGAACCAGGAATTCCATCCGTGCGTCACTTCTATGGTCTCATGAAAGACATGGTTGGTTGGGCGCACGCCCTGCTCTGTATTTTTTTGACCGTCGAATGTGAAATTACTGTGCAATTCCACCATTGTATTTCCTTTTGCCACTGTTTGCGAGCCATATACCTGGATCTCGTAATTATCCTGCGCATTGACGAGAAAAGGGGTGAACCATCCCAGCAAAACTCCATAAAAAAATAGTCTCATAAAAATGGTTAAAATTACCATAGGCTTTACTGATTGCCTGTTAGAGACCTGTTAGAAATTGATTAGAAATTATTTAGAAGATCCTGAAGGAATCCTGGAGAAATTCATGCATGTAATAGCCGGATCGTAAACGTTGTCCCTTTACCTGCGACGGAGTCGACTGAAATAGTGCCGTTATGGAGGTGAATGATCTTAGCGGTAAGCGATAAGCCGATGCCGTTCCCATCTGCATATTTCTTATTCTCTCCCCGATAAAAAGGGGTAAAGATCCGGGAAAGGTCGATGGGTGCTATCCCTATGCCCGCGTCGATGAAACGAAGGACAGGATTCTTTTCCTGAAAACTGATGGCAACGGAGCATTGCCGGGCGCCGGAAAATTTACAGGCATTCTCAATGAGGTTGGAAAAGGCGACTTTGAGCAAATATTCATTTCCTTTGATAGAGATACCCTCGCTCTCTTCCATTTCCTTTTCGAAAAGGAGTTCGACCCGGTAGCCGGGATTTGATTTTAACACTCCCTGCGTGGCATCGAGTAAAACCTCATCCAGCCGTAGCTCTTTAAAGGTGATGCCGGAATAGTCATAGCTTGCTTTTGCCAGATCGAGGAGGTCATTGGACAGCCGCGAAAGTTTGCGGGCTTCCAGCAGGATCAGCTGGTTTATTTCTTTGTATTCGTCCGTGGTCCTCGCTTTAATAGCCGATACCTCCAATTCCGCGATGATCACCGCCAGGGGTGTCCGGAGCTCATGAGAGATATTGGATACGAACTCTTTTTGAGCATTGAAAGAATTTTCCAGCCTGTTGAGCATCCGGTTAAAGGTCTGGGCCAGTTCTGCTATTTCATCTTTCCCATTACCCGTATCGATCCTCAGGTCGAGATGGGAGGCCGTGATGGCTTCCACTTTTTCTACCATTTCAGCTACCGGCGCCAGGGCTTTCCTGGAAAACAGGATCCCGGCCAGTAAAGTCAGCAGGATAGCCATGGCAAAGCCAAAAGCCAACACGATCCGCAATGTTTTCAGCTTCCCGAGCCCGTCATCATCTTTAGCTGCCGCCGTAATGAGGTACATCTTCTTATCAAAGTTGTATATAAAACCGATGGCCTGTAAGTCGTCGACATAAAAATGGATCTCTTTCATGCTGATAATACTATCGATCATCGCCCTGCTTTCTTTTACTCTATCTATATTCATGGCATCATGATAGAGGAGGTGGAAGGCGGTGTCATAAATCGCCACTTCTTCCTGTGGAAGTGTGTTCAGGGAGTTCTCATAGATAAGCTGCAGGACGGCGGGTTCAACGTGAGCGCCCAGCAGTAAATTCGTTTTGGTAATCGCCAGCTGCCGGAGCCGTTTGAAATATTCCTCTTCCCGCTGATTGGCATTGTAGAAATAGATCGCCAGTGAAAAGGCCAGCAGCAGAATGGCAAACAACCCTGAGAATAAGAGGGTTAGCTTCAAACGGATTTTCATGACTGTTCTTTAAAAATGAAGCCTATTCCCGGCCGGGTTTGGATCAGTTTATGCGGGTGGTCCTTATCGATCTTTTTTCTCAGGTAATTGATATATACGTCGATAAAATTGGTTCCTGTGTCAAAAGCCGTTTCCCAGACATTCTCTGCGATCTCGGCCCTCGATAACACCCTTCCCTGGTTGTTCATCATGTATTCCAGCAATTTGAATTCCTTTCGTGTCAGATTGACTTCCTTATCAGCCCGTCGTACGATTTTTGTCCGGAGGTTCATTTCCAGGTCTCCCGCGGTCAGGACAAATTTTTGGGGACTATTGCCCGCTGCTTTCGAGCGCTTCAGCAATTCCCTTATGCGGACATGCAACTCCCGGAAATCGAAGGGTTTTACCATATAATCATTAGCGCCGGAATCAAAGCCTTCCACTTTGTCATCCGTCGTTCCCAATGCCGTAAGCATAATAATGGGGATATCCGGCAGTTCCTGCCGGATATATTTGCACAGTTCGAGGCCGTTGATCTTCGGTAACAGAATATCGGTAATGATCAGATCGAAGGGTTCGCTTAGGGCCAGTCTTTTCCCCGTCAGCCCATCCGAAGCGATTGTGGCGGAAAAACCAAGTTCCTCCAATCCTTTCTTTATGGGTAAGGCGACGCGGTCCTCATCTTCAATGACCAATATTTTCATTCGTTGAACTTTATACGTCTAAGTTAAGAGAGTCCGGGCTAAATATCGGATCATCTGAAGCAGGATCCTGCAAGGGCGAACTGGAAATTCGCCTCTTTTTTTAGAAAAAACCGCAATAATTAATAAAATTTACTAATTTGAGCCTCGTGAAAAAGATTGCGGCTATACTGCTTATGGGCCTATTGTTCTTCAACTGGTACGGTTACCGGTTGCTGACCTCCTGGCTGGAAGTCAGGGCCGACAATCAGTTAGAAGCCCGGCTGGACAAAAACAGCTATGATGAATCCCAGCTGATTTCCATTAAAGTTCCCTCCACCCACCTGTCTTATTATAACAGCTCTACCCAGTTCGAACGCATTGACGGACAGATCGAGATCGGGGGGATCCGGTATAAATATGTAAAACGCCGGCTCTTTAATGATTCCCTCGAATTGCTCTGTATCCCCAATCAGACGGTCATGCGGTTACAGACGGCTAAAAACGAATTTTTTAAAGGAGTGAATGATATCCGCTCCGGTAACGGGCAGAATAAAAAATCGGATTCCACCCCCGGATCCTCCAAGAACTTCTCTTCTACAGATTATTATACGGTCAATGATCTTTTGACGCTGGGAGACCTCTATTTCACCTCCCGCACACAAAAGATAGCAGTGCAGGTCGCTATGCTCAGTTCCGCTCTGCTTGCTACCGATGAACAGCCGCCGGATCCTTCCTCCGCTCATTGCTAACCGGCTGCTGCCCTGCAGGGCAGCGCGCTGATGCCTCCTGGCTTTCTAAAAACAACACATGTCTAAATTTCTGGTTATCGCCTGCCTGGTGGCAGGGATAAGCGCCTGTAATACAAAGAAGGATTACGACACGATCTTTAAGGATCCGAACTTATATTGTTCTACTGTCTACCAGCTGAATACGGTAGTCATGGGCAATAATTTTCCACCGATCGTCGCCTCGCGTAATTATCTGTATGCCAACGTAGCCGCTTACGAAGTGATTGCTGCCGGCTACCCGGATCAGTATGCTTCCCTTGCCGGACAGGCAAAGGGACTTGCGTCTGTTCCCCGGCCTGCGGCCGGTCAGTCAATGGACGTTGAATTCGCCGCCCTGCTTGCTTTCTGTAAGCTGGGGGAAGCCGTCACCTTCCCCGCCGGCAGTATGAAGGAGTATGTGGACAGCCTGAAAAAAATGGCTAAGGACCATGGGATGCCTGCCGCCGTTTATGATAATTCCCTTACTTATGCCGATACGGTCGCCTCGGCTATTATGAAATGGAGCAAAAAGGACAATTACCTGCAGACAAGAGGGGCGCCGGAATATACCGTTATGGACACACCGGGCCGATGGGTGCCTACTCCGCCTGCTTATGCTTCCGCCATGGAGCCGCACTGGAATACCATACGGACGGTAGTGCTGGATAGCGTCCACCTGTTTACGGCCCCCCCTCCTTATCCGTTCAATGTAAAAGACAAGAACAGTGATTACTATAAAGAGCTGATCAATAGTAAGAATACAGGGGACAGCCTCACGCCGGAGCAGGCCCACATCGCGGATTTCTGGGATGACAATCCCTTTAAGCTGAATGTCTCGGGCCACCTGATGTTCGGTACTAAAAAATTCTCTCCTCCGGGGCATTGGATGAGCATTGTCGGCATCGCCTCCAAAAAGGCAAAAGCAGACTTTGCCACGACGGTATGTGCTTATGCTAAAACCGCTATCGCTCTTTTTGACGCTTTTATCGAATGCTGGGATATGAAGTACACCTACAATACGGTAAGACCTGAGACGGTGATCAATAAATACATCGACCCCAGCTGGCGTCCTCATCTGCAGACGCCTCCTTTTCCGGAATATACCTGCGGCCATTCCACCTGTTCTTCTGCGGCGGCGGAGGCGCTGACCAGTGTATTCGGGGACAATTTCGCTTATACGGACACCACGGAGATCGAGTTCGGCATTAAGAGCCGGTCCTTTCCCTCCTTCCGCGCCGCCGCCCTGGAAAACAACTGGGCAAGGTTTTACGGAGGCATCCATTTCCATCATTCCTGTATCGTCAGCACGGAATATGGAAGGAAAGTAGGCGCACTCGTAGTGGAGAGATTAAAAATGAAGAAAAATTGAAAATGATCATATACACCAAACTACAAAAAATGAGAAAGAGCTTATTGTTTGCCATCGTATTGTTCTCAATGACCTTCACTGGTAAGGTCCATGCACAGGGCTGTGTCGCCATCCGCAGCACGGGAGGCTTTTGCTCTGCCGGAAAGAATGCGCAGATCGATACCATCAGCAAGTGGCAGTTCAGCGCCAATAACCGCTATTTCAAATCCTTCCGGCATTTTGTCGGCACCGACGAACAGAAGCAGCGCCAGACCCTGGGCAATGAGGTGATCAACCACCAATATACCCTGGATATGGCGATCTACCGGCTGATCAACAGCCGGTGGTCGATTATGCTGGATCTGCCCATTGAGGCTAATGCGCGTTCCCAGACCTACAAGGAGAATAATCTGCTCTATAGGTTCAGCACCCACTCTTTCGGTGTAGGGGATATCCGTTTCGCCGTATATAGCTGGCTGCTTGATCCCTTAAAACTTCCGAAAGGTAATGTACAGGTAGGTCTTGGTCTTAAACTGCCTACGGGAGCCTACAACTACCAGGATTATTTTAAGACCAGCGATAGCACGAAGACCTTTGGACCCGTCGACCAGTCCATCCAACTCGGGGATGGTGGAACAGGCATCACACTGGAAATAAATGGTTTTTATAATTTTTCACGGGCCGTCAGCGTATATGGCAATTTTTACTACCTCTCCAATCCAAGGGATCAGAATGGAACTTCCAATGCCCGTGGCGGCACCCCGTCGGCCTCCTCTGTGCTGAATGGGAGTAGTGTCCAAAGCGTACCGGACCAATATATGGCGAGGGTTGGGGTTAATTGGATGGTCAGCCGGTTCAATTTTTCTGCCGGCGTACGGGATGAATGTCTGCCTGTACATGACCTGATCGGCAGCAGCAATGGCTTCAGGAGACCGGGATATATCATCTCCGCCGAACCGGGTGTTACCTATAATCTTTCGAAGATCTCCCTGTATGCCTATGTTCCGGTAGCATTGGTGCGTAACCGCACACAGAGCGTACCGGATAAGATCACGACGCAGCTGACGGGAGTCTATACGCATGGAGATGCGGCCTTTGCCGATTATGTAGTCAATATCGGGGCTAATTTTCGTTTCTGACCTGACCAACTTATGCTTTTGACTTGCTTTTATCAATATTAACCACCAATGCTAATGCTTATGTTTTTCCAGAAAATTACTAAACGAGCCTGTTTTGCCGCTCTGCTGTTGCTGATGAGCACAGCGGCGCTCCGGGCACAGACAGACGAAGATGCTATCATGATGACCAAAAACAATTTTTGTGTGGGAGGGACCTATAGCCACAGTAGTTGGGATCACTACTGGGAAGGGACTTTTAAGCGCAACAATCAGAACCTGGGGACGGTCTCCACGCAAATGTTTGGATTGATGGGAACATACGGGGTCAGCAGAAAACTGAATGTCCTGGTCAATGCTCCTTATGTAGAGACCCATGCCACGGCCGGCACGTTGCATGGCATGCATGGTATCCAGGATCTTAGCCTCTGGCTAAAATGGCTGGCTGTAGAGCAGAATGTCGGCAATGGCGTATTATCCATCTATGCGCTGGGAGGGGGCTCTCTTCCGCTGACGAATTATATCGCCGATTATCTTCCCTTGTCCATAGGATTGCATAGCAAGACCCTTTCCGGCAGGATCATGGTAGATTATCAGCAAGGTAATTTCTTTGTCACGGGGTCTGGTACTTATACTTATCGTGATAATATTAAAATTGACAGGACCTCTTATTATACGACCGAATTGCACCTGACGAATGAAGTGGACATGCCCAATATGATGTCCTTCAATTTCCGGATCGGCTATCGGAGCGAACGCTGGATCATCGAGGCGGTGGGGATGAATATGACTACGTTGGGCGGGTTCGATATCCGGAAGAATGATATGCCCTTCCCCAGCAATAAGATGAATGCTACCATGGCGGGCGCTCATTTTAAATATAATTTCAAGGCGGTAAAGGGGCTCTCTCTCACGGGAGGCGGCAACTATACCGTGGCAGGGCGTAATGTGGGTCAGGCGACGGCCTTCGATATCGGGGCCTTCTATATTTTAGATTTCTCCCGTAAGACAAAAGCTACTTCACCCACCCCCCAAAACAAGTAATCATGAATATTCATATAAATCATATAAATACAAAGCAGGGATTTTTCTCCCGCCTCTCTGCAACGGCTCTGGCCGGAATCCTGTTTGCGCTGATCGCCTGTAATAAGAGCGTTTCGGACAGAACGGCTAATCTCCCGGCCCTCAATCCTTCCAGCCTGGACCTGAGTGCAGGCGCCTGGAAGCCTGTACTGCTTTCTCGCCCGGATACTTTCGCCGTGACTGCTCCGGTCGCCACCACCTCTCCGCTTTATATAGCGGACCTGAACGAGATCAAGGGTTACCAGGCGCATCTGAATGATGACCAGCTGAACAAAATAAAATATTGGGGGGCAGGCGGCGTATTGCGCTGGAATGAGATCATGCGTGGGCTGGTGGCTAAATATAATTTGCCGCCTTACCAGAACGCTGACGGGACCTATCCGGCACCCAGCTCTGCTAACCCTTTTGCTTATCCTTTATTTCCGTTCTCCAATCCCCCTTATGCCGGCAGGGCTTATGCGTATATCAGCGCCGCGCAATACGATGCGCTGGTGGCATGCTGGTATTTTAAAACGCTGTATAACCGTCCGACCCCCAATAAGGTGGATTCCACGATCCGTGTGCTGAACGCGAAGACCACACTCCCTTCCTATCCTTCCGAAGGGGCTGTGCTGGCGGGTGTCACCGCCGAAATGATGAAATTGCTTTTCCCCGATGAGATTGCGTCCATCCAGCAAAAGCTGGAAGAGCAGGAGCTGAGCCTGATCATGGCGGGTGCTGCTACCCGTAGCGATATCCTGGCCGGCGAGACATTGGGCAGGCAGGTTGCCGAACTATTCATCACCCGTGGGAGAGGCGATAATGCCGGTAAGGCGATCGGGACACCGACGGATTGGGCCGGATTTGTTACGACGACCCAGGCGGCAGGGCAGATTCCCTGGTTCAGTTTGGAGGTACCCAAACGGCCTCCGATGCTGCCCCTTTTCAATAAAGTAAAACCTTTTCTGTTCGATTCCGCTACCGTGGTGGCGATTCGTCCTGGCCCTCCTCCTTTGACAGGAAGCGATCAGATGAAGACGGAGACGGAAGAGGTCGCCGGCTATGTTAAGAATCCCAGCCGGGAAAACATACGGATCGTGCAGTTCTGGGCGGATGGTGTAGGCACTTATACTCCTCCGGGTCATTGGGATGCCATCGCCGCAGAGGATTTTGTAAAACAGAATTTCAGTGAAGTAAGATGGGCCCGGAACATGGCCCTGTTGAATATGGCCGAAATGGATGCGGCGATCGTTTGCTGGGATACGAAGTATCATTATTTCAATCCCAGGCCCAGCCAGCTGGATGGCAGCATCAAGACACTGACGGGGATCCCGAATTTCCCCTCTTATATTTCCGGCCATGCCACTTTCAGCGGAGCGGCTTCTACGATCCTGGGTTATATCATACCGGGAAGGGCGTCGGATTATGCGGCGATGGCGCAGGAGGCTACGATGTCCCGGTTATATGGAGGCATCCATTACCGGAGTGATTGTCAGATAGGGGTGACGACGGGTCAGAAAGTAGGTAATTATGCCATTCAACGGGCCATGGCGGATGGAGCGCAATAAGGCCCTGGAAGGGCCTTGTCCGAAGGACAGACAAAAAGAGAATGGCTGGGATCCGCTTCAGCGGATCCCAGCCAGAAAGAGGGACCGACAAAAATTAAAATGCCGTGATGAGCTAAAAAGCGCATCACGGCACCAGATAAAGATTTTTTGGATCATAAGCAAAAGCAAAGTAAAAACGCCGCGATTCTTCGCGGTGTTTATTTTTTAAAGCATGCCTGCGACGGTTTGAAGCCCTGGTGGACCGGGCAGGCCCATTAAATATATAAAATTAATTGTAAATGAAAAAAGTCGCCTTTTCATTCTCCCTGGCCGCCCTGTTTTTTACCACCTATGCCCAGCAGAAAGATTCTGCGCCGGCACCGGACACCGTGCGGTCGAAAATGCTGGACAGCGTACTCATTCTTTCCTCCCTGCGTCATAGCCTCCCTGAAATACAGGGCGTTTATATTTTTTCAGGCAAGAAGACTGACGATGTCGTACCGGACGCCAGCGGCGCCAACCTGGCCGGCAATATGGCCCGTATGGTCTTTGCCCGGATCCCGGGACTGAATGTCTGGGAAATGGATGGAGCCGGTACGCAGGTCAATGTAGGTTCGCGGGGAACGGATACGCACCGGTCGATCGAGATGAATATGCGGCAGAATGGATATAACACGAATTCCGATATGTTCGGCTATCCGGAGGACCACTATACTCCGCCTATGCAGGCGATCCGCGAGATCCAGCTGGTCAGGGGCTCGGCAGCCCTGCAATTCGGTCCCCAGTTCGGGGGGATGATGAACTATGTGATGAAGGAGGGGGACAGCGCCCGTCCCTTTGTCCTGGAGAGCGAGCAGACCGCGGGGGCCAATAAGTTTTTCAACTCCTACAATGCTATCGGGGGCACGGTGGGAAAGGTCAATTATTATGCGTATTACGATCAGCGCCAGGGAGATGGCTGGAGGCCGGATGCCGCCTTCAACTATCAGGCTTATTATGTGGGTCTTAACTACCGCTGGTCTAAAAAAGGAAGTCTGGGGCTGCAGTTTTCCCGGATGAACTACCGGCAGCAGATCGCCGGCGGGCTGACGGACCAGCAATTTGAGGCGAATTCGCGGCAGGCTACCCGGTTCAGGAATTTTTTCAACCCGGAAATCAATATTCCTACGCTGCTGTTGAACTATGACCTGTCTGCCTCCACGCATCTGTCTGTCACGTCCACCTACCTGGGCGGCCAGCGGAATAGCGTGCAATTCATCAATACTCCCAATATAGCCGATACCTTCAACACTTCGCTGGGCTCTTACAATCCCCGCCAGGTAGACCGGGATTATTACAGCGGGTTCACTACAGAAGCGCGGATACTGCATCTCTACCGGATCGGCGGGATCAGCGCTGCGCTGACCGGCGGGATCCGTTATTCCACGGAAGCTACTCATCGCCGGCAGAAGGGGGTGGGGACGACGGGCAATGATTTCGACCTGAGCCTGGTCAAACCGTATGGGATCGACCTGCACTTACATACTAATAACTATGCGGTCTTCGCAGAGAACCTGTTCCGTCTGACACCCCGACTGTCCGTAACCCCGGGCGTGCGTTATGAGGTGATCGATTCCAGGCTGAATGGGGTGATCAACAATGCCAGCTTTCCCGTCGTCTATACGGGCAAAAGGAATTTCCCCTTGTTCGGCACAGGTCTGCAATACCAGGTCAATTCTTCCACGCAGCTGTACGGCAATATCTCTCAGGCCTACCGGCCTTACCTGTATGCCAGCATCACCCCTGCCGACCAGGTGGGGGTCATCGATCCGAATATGAAAGACAGCAAGGGGTATGATGTGGACCTGGGATACCGGGGTGCGATCAGGGACTGGGTGCATTTCGATATCAATGCTTTTTATCTCTATTATGGCAATAAAGCAGGACAGCTTACGCTGACCAAACCGGATAACAGCACTTACCTGTACACGACGAATATCGGCAACTCCGTCGCCAAAGGCGTGGAGGCGTATGTGGAATTCAGCTTATGGAAGCCCCTGGTCAATCCGCATGCGGCTTTCGATATACGGCTCTTCAACTCCCTGGCTTATGATCATGCCCGCTATACCAGCGGACAGATCAGCAACAATGGCCATAATGTGCCTCTCACCGGCAATCGGGTAGAGGGTGTGCCGGATTTAATCGACAGGGCGGGGCTTATTTTCCAGTCGGGTCCCCTGAAGTCTACTTTGCAATATAGCTATGTTGGCAAGGGGTTCAGCGATGCCAATAATACGGTCTTCAATAGTACGGGAGCTACGGGGCAGGTGCCGGCTTACCATGTCTGGGACTGGTCGGCGGACTGGGTTTTTCTGACGCATTACCATGTTTCGGCGGGGGTTAACAATATCGCAGATGCCCGTTATTTTACCCGAAGGATCAATATGTACCCGGGTCCGGGGATCCTTCCTGCCGACGGGCGGACTTTTTATGTGTCTCTTGGATTGAAGTTGTAAGCGGTTAACGGACAGATTTATTACATTTATGATACAAAGAGGCGGAAGGCCTCTTCGTCCGATAGGACCGACATTAGCTGTATGCCGGAAATGCGCTACATTTCCAAAGCGCATTTCGGCGCATTAAACTAAACCGTGGGAATATGAAAAGATCTGTCTGTTTCTTCCTCCTTGCCCTATGCTCCTTGTTGTCATTCGGACAAGCGCCTGTCGCTATGTCCCCCGATAAGATTTATGGGAAATTATTCACAGATGTACAGATGAACCGGGTCTTCGCCGATGGAAAGACCTTCGTGGATTGCATTCCCAAAAGGAAGCCGGCGGAGATCGTTGCTGATTACGAAACGGCCAGGGTTACAGGTGGCTTTGACCTGAAAAAATTCGTCGAGGATAATTTTGAATTGCCGGCCAGTCCGACTGACAACTACAAGACGAATAACACCGAAGACGTGGTAGCCCATATCCGAAACTTATGGGCCGTCCTGAAAAGGAATCCTGATAAGCCGGTAGAAGGCAGCTCCCTGCTGCCCCTGCCCTATCCTTATATCGTACCCGGAGGCCGTTTTCGTGAAGTCTATTACTGGGACTCCTATTTTACCATGCTGGGGTTGAAAGAGAGCGGGGAAATAGAGATGATCGACAATATGGTGAAGAACTTCGCCTACCTGATAGAGACCTATGGTCATATACCGAATGGTAACAGGACGTATTACCTGGGGCGTTCACAGCCTCCTTTTTTCTCCGTCATGGTGGAGCTGCTGGCCGAGGTCAAAGGTGATAGTATCTACCAGGAATTTCTGCCGGCCATGGAAAAAGAATACCAGTTCTGGATGGATGGCAGCGACAAGCTAAAACCCGGTCAGGCTTACCGGCGGGTCGTTAAGCTGAAAGGCGGGGCGTTGCTCAACCGTTATTGGGACGATGCCCTTGTGCCCAGGCAGGAGAGCTGGCGCGAAGACTTCCTCACCGCGCAAAAGTCCGGAAGGGATAAGCTGGAGATGTACCAGCACCTGCGCGCGGGGGCCGAGAGTGGTATCGACTTCAGCAGCCGCTGGTTTGCCGATGGTAAGAACCTGGTGACGATCCGGACGACCGATATGATACCGGTAGATCTGAATTCCCTGCTCTATCACCTGGAGGTCTCCATCTCCAAAGCGAAGTTGATGAATAAGGACGATACGGCCGCCATGGAATACCGGAGAAAAGCCATCAAAAGAGGGGAGCTGATCGATAAATATTGCTGGAATAAAGGGCGCACCTACTATACCGATTACAATTTCAGGACACAGAAACAAAGCAATCATATCAACCCGGCCGGTATGTATCCTTTTTGTTTCGTCAATGAACATCCGGATTATATGAGCTTTCTGGGAAGACAGGTCGCTGCCGTCATCAGGGAGAAACTATTAAAGCCGGGAGGAGTGGTGACCACCGAATTTACGACAGGGGAGCAATGGGATGCTCCCAATGGCTGGGCGCCCCTGGAATGGATGACGATCTGGGGACTGGACCGCTGTGGTCAGAAAGACCTGGCCACCGATATTGCCGCACGCTGGGTAAAGCTGAATGAGAAGGTGTATAAGGAGACGGGCAAACTGATGGAAAAATACAATGTGACCGACATCAATAAAGAAGCCGGCGGCGGTGAATATGCCGGACAAGACGGCTTTGGCTGGACCAATGGGGTCTTATTGCGATTGATCCGGCAGTATAATTTGCCGAAAGAGTAACGGAAAGACGGCTTCCCGGTATCGTCCACCTATCGGGGGCGATTGCTTACCTTCGCAAAAAAATTCGTGATGACCAGATCTCCGATGTCCGGCCTTCTTTTTGTTTTTGTGCTCATTTCCTGCCTCTTTACTGCCTGCTCACAGAATAATGTGACGGAGGAAAACAGCTTTAAGAAGTATTTTGATTCGGCCGGGGTAAGCGGCTCTTTTGGCTTGTTCGACAATGGGCAGGGACATTTTACCATCTATAATTTATCCCGTTTTCGTGATAGTGCCTACCTTCCCGCAGCCACCTTCGACATCGTGCAGTCGCTGATCGGCATACAGACGGGGCTGGTCAAAGATGACAGCGCCCTGGTAAAGACAGATCGGGAGAATGGGTTCGGACAGCTGGCCTTGCGTATCGGCAAGGACACCTTGAAAAAATGGATCGACTCCCTGGGTTATGGGAATAAGAATATCGGCGGCCCTATCGATTCCTTCTGGCTGAATAATCACCTGAAGATTACTGCGGATGAACAGCTCGGCCTGATGAAGAAACTATATTTCGATCAATTGCCTTTTTTCCAGCATACGCAATCGGTTGTACGTCAGACGATGCTGACGGAAAAGAACGCTAACTACCAGCTAGTTTATAAAGCTGCCGGGGGAATCGGAGGGAATGGACATGGGATCGGCTGGATCATGGGCTGGATAGAAGAGAATAAGCACCCTTATTTCTTCGTTCTCAACCTGGAATCGACTGGTCCGAACCTGGACATGCCGAATACCGGGTTGCCGGTTCTGAAGAGCATGCTGGGGCAATTGGGCTTTTTCCAGGGAAAGAAATAGTATTGGCTTTCTTTTTGCAAGCTATTCAACCAATTCTTTGGTGGAATTCTTTAAATTGGTGTCCGCAACCAGCTCATTAGTGTCCCTAAGTATCTAAAAGATTCATGTTCAGAGTACAACATATCGAATATCTCCTGGGCCTGGCCGCTCTTCCCCTTTTGGGATTGCTGCTTTATGCCCTGCTGAAATGGAAGAAAAAGACAACGGCGCGGATAGGGGATCCTTTTCTGGTGAAACAGCTGATAAAGAATTTCTCTTCGCTTCGATTCTTCATAAAAGTATCGCTGGCGTTACTGGCTTTTATCCTCATTATTATCGGCGCGGCTAATTTACAAAAACCGGGCGCCATGGAGAATATCAATCGCCGGGGCGTGGATGTAATGCTGGTGCTGGATGTAAGCAAGAGCATGCTGGCGCGGGATATCAAGCCCAGCCGCCTGGAAAAGGCCAAGCAAATGATGCTAAGGCTAATGGATAAGCTGGAGAACGATCGTGTCGGTCTGGTCTTATTCGCCGGCAGGGCCTACCTGCAAATGCCCCTGACCACCGACCACGGCGCGGCCAGGATGTATATCCGGAATGCCAGTCCCGAGGTCGTTCCCACACAGGGCACCGTGATCGGAGAGGCCCTGAGAATGGCCAATACTTCTTTCAATAGCAAGGAAAGAAAATATAAAGCGATCGTGCTTATATCGGATGGGGAAGACCATGATCCCGAAGCGTTGAATGTTGCCAAAAACCTGGCATCGAACGGGGTTATGATCAATACGGTAGGGATCGGCTCTCCGGATGGATCGCCGATCGTGGACCCCGTCACCAATGAAGTGAAAAAGGACGAACAGGGACAGACTGTCATTTCCAGGCTGAATGAGGCTGAATTGCAGCAATTGGCGGATGCCGGCAACGGAAGATACGTTCGTATGGATAACCTGGACGACGTGCTGATCACCATGACGCAGCAGTTGGACAGCATCGAAAAAAAATCCCTGAGCGACGCGGAATTTATCGACTATAAAAGTTATTTTCAGTGGTTCCTGGGGGGCGCCCTGTTACTGCTGCTGGTGGAGTTCTTCCTGTCGGAGCGCAAAAACGCCACAGGCGTTTTGCCCGAAGGGCCATCATTAGACCCGAACTAAAAAATGCCGGCATTTTTTAGTTCGCTAGAGCGAACAAACAACCATGAAGAAAAGAAATTACATATTGCTGTTCATCTTTGTAGCGGCGGCGCTGGCGGCTATTAGCCCTCTGCGATCATCGGCGCAAAAAGAAAATGCCCTGATCCGCAGCGGCAATCGCTATTACAAACAGAAACAGATCGATCAGTCACAACATCAATACCAGGAAGCTGTCAAGTCAGCGCCGGATAACCCCACGGCGAATTACAACCTGGGCAATGCGCAATTCCGGAAAAATAATTTTGAGGAAGCCGCCAAATCCTATGAGACCAGCGTGGAGCATAGTACCGATAATGCCGGCCGGGAAAAGGGATTGTACAATAAGGGGGTGGCCATGGCTAAACAAAAGAAGCTGCCTGAGAGCATCGACGCCTGGAAGAATGCTTTGAAGCTGGATGCTTCTGATGAAGACGCCCGGGAGAACCTTCAGAAGGCGCTTATGGAACAGAAGCGGCAGCAACAGCAGCAGCAAAAGGATCAGAAAAATCAAAAGGACAACAAAAAGGATAAGGATAAGAAGGATCAAAAAGACCAGAAGGACGAAAAGAAGGATCAGGAACAGCCACAACAGCCCAAACCGCAGCCCAGCAAGCTTAATAAACAACAGGTAGAGCAATTGTTAAAGGCCCTGCAGCAAAAGGAAAATGACCTCCAGGATAAAATGAACCAGAATAAGGTTAAATCTGCTACACAGCCTGAAAAAGACTGGTGAGATGGGCTGAATCTATCTTAATTTTGCGTTATGCAATTATACTGTAATTCCCTTACACAATATACGAGGCTGAAGACCCTGGAAGTGAAGATCGGAGATCTGCTCCTGGGCAATTTTCATCCTATCCGGGTACAGACCATGACCACGACCGATACCATGGATACCCTGGCCACGGTGGAACAATCCATCCGCTGTATAGAGGCCGGCGCCGAGCTGGTACGTATTACGGCTCCCAGCAAGAAGGAGGCGGAGAACCTGCTTAATATAAAGAACGAACTGCACAAAAGAGGCTATCATACCCCCCTGGTGGCGGATATTCATTTCACGCCCAATGCCGCCGAGATCGCGGCCCGCATCGTTGAAAAAGTAAGAGTGAATCCGGGTAACTATGTCGATAAAAAGAAATTTGAATTCATTGAGTATACGGATGCCGATTACCAGGAAGAGATAGACAGGATCCGCACCCGTTTCACCCCCCTGGTAAAGATCTGTAAAGAGTATGGAACGGCTATGCGTATCGGAACGAACCATGGTTCTCTGAGCGACCGTATCATGAGCCGTTACGGGGATACGCCGATGGGTATGGTGGAGAGCGCCATGGAATTTCTGCGGGTAGCCAGGGACGAGAGCTATCACAATATTATCCTGAGCATGAAGTCCAGTAATCCGCAGGTGATGGTCCAGGCCTACCGTTTGCTGATCCGCAACATGCAGGATGAGTTCGGCGCCTGCTATCCCCTGCACCTGGGAGTGACGGAAGCCGGCGACGGAGAAGATGGCCGTATAAAATCGGCGATCGGCATCGGTACGCTGCTCGAAGACGGGATCGGAGATACGATCCGTGTCTCCCTGACGGAAGACCCTGAATTTGAAATACCCGTCTGTAAAGACCTGGTGAAAAGATATGAGGGGCGCGGCAGCGTGCCCGCTATTCCTTCCATTGACAGGATACCGTACTCCCCCTTCGATTACCGTCGGCGAAAATCCCTGTCCGTCTCCAATATCGGAGACCACCAGGTCCCTGTCGTAGTGGCCGATTTCAGGAAGGCGGCGACGATCGGAAGTCAGGATCTTGCTACGATAGGATATAGCTATGATCCGGCAAGCGATAAGTGGAATATCGGCGATGCGGCCGCGGATTATCTGTACACGGGGACTAAGACGATTGATTTTGAACTACCCGGCACATGCAAGCTGATCTGCGATTACAAGGTCTGGCTGCAGGCTCCGGACAAACAGAAATATTTACCGCTCTACCAGGGGACAGAATACCTGGAGGCTGGGGAACGCTCCACCCTGCTGAATTTCGTATCCCTGGACACTGCCGGGGAGGATACGGCGGCATTATTGCAAAAGATAAGCGAGGACCCTACCGTCGTATTATGTTGCTGGTCCTCTCATCCCTATGCTATGCTGTCCGTGAGGCGTATGGTCATGGAGCTGATAAAGCAGGGTATTCACTGCCCCCTGATCCTGGCGGTGGAAAGCGGGGACAACAGTATCGATGAGCAGTTGATCCATTTTTCCACGGAAGCCGGCGCTTTGCTGCTGGACGGAATGGGGGATGGTATCTGGCTGATGAATGAGGGGGAAAACCATGCCTTCATCAACAATATCTCTTTTTCCATCCTGCAGGCTACCAGGACCCGGATCTCCAAAACGGAATATATTTCCTGTCCCTCTTGTGGGCGGACCCTGTTCGACCTCCAGGAGACGACGGGGAGAATCCGCTCTGTCACCCACCATCTCAAAGGCGTGAAAATTGCGATTATGGGCTGCATTGTCAATGGTCCCGGAGAGATGGCCGATGCGGACTTTGGATATGTGGGCAGCGGACCCGGCAAGATCACTCTTTACAGAGGCAAAGAAGTGGTCAAGCGGAACGTTGACAGCGCCATTGCGGTGGAAGAGCTGATCCGTTTATTGAAAGAGAGCGAGGCGTGGATAGATCCCCCATTCGTTGCCAATGCTAAAATTATTTCTTATTGAATCGTATTGACAGACTGCACGCGATACTGACCCATCTTCAAAGTAAGAAGAGGGTGACGGCCCAGGAAATGGCCGATCGCTTCTCCATAAGCCTGCGTACCGTCTACCGGGACGTGAAGTCCCTGGATGAGTCCGGGGTACCCGTAATCGGAGAGGCCGGCACCGGCTATACTATTATGGAGGGTTATCGCCTGCCACCCGTTATGTTCACGCAGGAGGAAGCCGGCGCCATCCTGCTGGGGTCCAAGCTGGCGGAGAAGTTTACGGACGGGTCGGTTAAGCGACATTTCAACGCGGCATTATTTAAGATCAAAGCCGTACTGCGGGCCACCGATAAAGAGTATGTGGATAGCCTCGCCGATCATATCGAGATCCTGTCGCGCGGCGCTCCGGCCAGTGATGCTTCTCATCAATATCTTTCTGTATGGCAGCAGGCCATCGTCCAGCAAAAAGTAGTAGATCTTCAGTATCATTCCGGCGGGAAAGAGGAGACGACCAAAAGAAGCGTAGAGCCTATCGGGTTGCTGTATTATTCAACGGCCTGGCATCTGATCGCCTGGTGCCGTCTGCGTAAAGACTACCGCGACTTCCGGCTGAGCCGTATGCTTGGCGCCACCCTGAAGGACGAATCTTTCGACCGGTCCTCCCACCCCTCTGTTCAGGAATATATCCGGCAGAATAGAGGCAGCGAAGAACTGCAGGAAGTCGTAGTCAACTTTGATAAAAAAGTGGTCAGATACCTGCGGGAGCAAAAATATCTGAACGGTTTTGTGTCGGAAGAAGATCTGGGCGATGTGGTAAGCATGAAGTTTTTGACCTCCTCCATAGACTACTTCGGCCGCTGGCTCCTGCCATACTGCAATACCGTCACCATCGAATCTCCTGCCGGGCTCCGCACTATCATGAAAGACCTGTCGCAGCGACTGCTGGCTCATTATGGAACCTGCTGACATAAGGTTGTCACTACCGTCTCTTTTCTTTGTGGTAAAACCTGCAATATGAAGAAAAGAATATGCTCCGTATTTGTGTTCGACGGATTTGCCGATCACGAGGTTGCGCTCACCATGGCCTGCTTGAATACCGAAAGTGATTTTACCATCGAGACTTTCTCCGACAGGGGGCGGTCCGTGACTTCCCTGAGCGGGCTCAGGATAACGCCGCATACCAGCCTGCAAAATACCGATCCGGAATATTTCGACCTGCTATTGTTACCAGGAGGGGCCCAATGGGAGAAGGGGGACAACCTGGAAGTCCTTCCCCTTATCCGCGCTACGGCCGGGAGAAAGCCTATCGCCGCCATTTGTGGAGCTACCCTGGCCCTGGGAGACCTGGGACTGCTGGATAAAATTCCTCATACCAGTAATTTCCCCGGTTATATAGAACAATATTGCAGGGATTATGAGGGTTCGGACTACTACCGGCCGGTGTCCCTGGTAAATGCCGGCGATATCATCACCGCCAGCGGCGAAGCTAATTTGGACCTGGCTTATGAGATCCTGAGGATCTTCGGGATCTTCGAACCTGCTTTTTATGAACAATAAGAGCCAGATAGATAGGCCTTTTTTCAATACATTGCAGGAAATTATCTTTTCCGCAATATGAATTTTTCTATTTATCGTACGAATGAGAACGGGCTGGACCTGGTGAATTTAAAAGAAGAAACCTCCGGTACGGAAATAGCGCTGCTTCCCGGTCATGGGGCTTCCCTCCATGCTTTTCGCGTCCGGCAAAAGAATGACAGCCTTTTCAACGTGATCGATCATTATCAGGACCTGGACGAGCTGAACAAGGAAATGGGCCGGTCTTTTAAGAGCCCGAAGCTTTCTCCCTTTCCCTGTCGTATAGCGTCGGGCAAATACGAGTATGAAGGAAAAGAATATCAATTCGGGGGTATCTTCTCCGACGGAACGGCAATCCATGGTTTATTGTATGATAAGGCTTTTACGGTCACGGAGGAAGAGGCCAGCGATTTGTCGGCCAGCCTTTCCATGGAATACTGGTACAAAAAAGACAATGCGGCTTATCCCTTTGATTATAACTGCCTGGTAAGATATGTGTTACACGAAGGCAGCCTCCTGGAAGTGGTGACGACGGTGACTAACCTGGGTAAGGAGACCCTTCCGATTGCCGATGGCTGGCATCCTTATTTTCAATTAGGGGGCAATGTCGGGGACTGGCTCCTGCAGTTTCATGCCTCGGCGATCGTGGAGTTCAGTGACCAGCTGATCCCCACCGGGCGTTTATTACAATATGATACTTTTGATAACCCCAGGCCGATCGGGGATGAGTTCCTGGACAATTGTTTTGTCCTGAAACCGGGTATCGTTAGTCCCGCCTGTGAGCTCTTTAATCCGGCCAGTGGCTTGCGGGTGTCCTTTTTCCCCGATGCCGGTTATCCCTATCTCCAGCTGTATACGCCTCCGGAACGGGGCAGCATCGCGGTGGAGAATCTCAGTGCGGCTCCGGATAGCTTTAACAATAAAATGGGGCTTATCCTTTTGCCGCCGGGACATTCACAAATTTTTACAGCCCGATACAAGGTTAGCGTCGGGTAAAAAATTAACTTGCTTTCTAAATATTGTATACTGATGAAGATCCTGAAATTTATACTGCCCTTATCCCTGGTGTTTTGTTTATCAGGCTGCCTGGACATCGATGAGAATGTAGCCATAAAAAAAGACGGCAGCGGGCAATTATCCATGGATATGGATATGAGCCAGATGGTGGAGATGCTGCAGACCTATGTAGGTAAAGATGAATTGGCTAAGAAGGGAATGGAGAAAATGGATACGACCATTCTTATGAAAGATATCGTCGATACGATGAGTTCACTCAGCGCCGAAAAGAAAGCCTTGCTTCGCCCCGGGTCAGTACATATAAAGATGAATCTTGATGAGAAGGTATTCAAGACGCATATGCAGTTCCCTTTCAGCAGCCTGGCTAACCTGCAGAAGCTATATGGCGCTATGAGCGATGGTTCTTTGAGCAGTACCCAGCTGTTTAAGGGGCTGGGGGGCCAGGATGGCGCAGGGGGGGGACCCAGCCCGGATGTCAATCAGTTCAATGGCATTTACGATTTTACCTGTAAGGACGGCGCGATGAGTAAAACGCTGAACCAGGAAAAATGGAAAGCCCTGACACAGGATCCCCAGCTCGCCCAGATGAAGCAGGCAAGCCAGATGGGCGTTGAAATATTATATACTACTACGATCAAGTTCCCCCGTCCGATAAAAAAAGTCGATAACTCCCTGGCCAAACTATCCGAGGACAAGACGACCGTTACGATCAAGTACAACCTGGTAGACGTATTCGATCATCCGGAGCAGTTCGGATATAGTATAGAATATTGAATCCTCAACACTTATTATGATAAAAACAGATTTTCTGGTCATAGGCTCCGGAATTGCAGGTCTTAGCTATGCATTGAAAGTGGCCCAGCATCATCCGGATAAGAAAGTGCTGGTCATTACCAAGACGAGGATCGATGAGACCAATACGAAATACGCGCAAGGCGGGATCGCCGGTGTCACGGACCTGGAGAAAGATAGCTATGAAAGTCATATACAGGATACGCTGATCGCCGGAGATGGTCTCTGTAATCCGCATACGGTGGAGATCGTCGTGAAGGAAGGGCCGGAAAGGATACAGGATATCATCGACTGGGGTACGCGGTTCGATAAGGATTCGGATGGGGATTTCAAGCTGGGCAAAGAAGGGGGACATTCCGCCTTTCGCATCCTTCATCATAAAGATGTCACCGGCAAAGAAATAGAAAGGGCCTTGCTGGAAACGGTTGGTAAACAAAAAAATATAGAGATCGCCAAGCATTGGTTTGTCATCGACCTGATCACCCAGCATCATCTCGGTTACCTGGTCACCAAAGCGACGCCTGACATCGAATGTTATGGCGTCTATGTTTTCGACCAGCATACGAATAAAATAGAAAAGATCCTCTCCCGTATCACCTTGCTGGCGACGGGTGGCAACGGCCAGGCTTACCGGACGACGACCAACCCTAAGATAGCAACAGGAGATGGGGTGGCCATGGTCTACCGGGCCAAGGGCCGGATCGAGAATATGGAGTTTATCCAGTTTCATCCCACGGCGCTGTATGAGCCGGGGATCAGTCCTTCTTTTTTGATTACGGAAGCCGTACGGGGGGATGGAGGGATTTTGCGTAATAAGGACGGAGAGGCCTTCATGGAAAAATACGACAAGAGAAAGGACCTGGCTCCCCGCGATATCGTAGCCCGGGCTATTGACAGCGAGATGAAAAGGGCCGGTACGGAACATGTGTACCTGGATTGCCGGCATATGAATAAGGATAAATTCATCGAGCATTTTCCGAATATTTATGAGAAATGCCGGTCGATCGGGATCGAGGTTTCGGAACAGCTGATCCCTGTTGCCCCGGCTGCCCATTATAGCTGCGGCGGGATCAAAGCGGACGAATGGGGCAGGACTTCCATCAATAATTTATATGCCTGCGGGGAATGCGCTTCTACCGGTCTGCATGGGGCCAACCGTCTGGCCAGCAACTCCCTGCTCGAAGCCCTGGTTTTCGGCCACCGGTGCTACCTGGACAGCGTTACGAGGCCGGAAGGCATCGCCTTCCAGGAGGCCATCCCTGACTGGAATCCCGGGGGAACCACCGAGCCAAAGGAAATGATCCTCATCACCCAAAGCCTGAAGGAGCTGCAGCTCCTGATGAGCGATTATGTAGGGATCGTCCGTACGAATGTGCGTCTTCAACGGGCTATGAAAAGACTCGATCTTCTGCATGAGGAAATAGAGACTTTATATGAAGCCACGGCAGTATCTCCCCAGCTTTGCGAGGTGCGTAACCTGATCACCGTAGGCTATCTGATCGTTAAGGCGGCCCAGTTCCGTAAAGAGAGCCGCGGCCTGCATTATAATACGGATTATCCGGGCAAGAGCCCGCTGGTGCAGAATATCGTGCTATAGTAAAGGCCCGGGGGTGGGCGAAGCCCCCCTGTGTTGTATCTTTGCCGCCATGAATACTTCTCCCGCTCCTTCAATTACCAGGGCCATGATCTTTGCCGCGGGCCTGGGTACGCGCTTTAAGCCATGGACCGACCGGCATCCGAAAGCGCTCGCATTGGTCAATGGGAAGAGCCTGTTACAGCGTAATATTGAATACCTGCAACAATACGGGATCCGGGACCTGGTCGTCAATGTTCACCATTTTGCCGGGCAGATCCGGGAGGCCCTTGCTGTCAACCAGGGATGGGGCAGCAGGATTACGATCAGCGATGAGACGGAGGAGGTGCTGGAGACGGGCGGAGGATTAAAAAAAGCGCGTCCTTACCTGGAAGGGGCCCCTTTCCTTCTTATGAACGTGGATATTCTGACGGATCTGAATTTATCGGATATGATCCGGGACCATTTTCAGCATCGTCCTTTAGCCACCCTGGCCGTTACTGACCGGAAGACTTCCCGTTATTTTTTGTTTGATGAGCAGGAGCAATTGTGCGGTTGGCGCAATGTCCGGACAGGGGAAGAAAAGATGGCCAGACAGGTCGACAATCTTCCTGTTCAGAAAGCATTCAGCGGTATCCATATCATCGACCCGGCTATTTTTCCCCTGATCCGTGCGGAAGGGAAATTCTCTATTGTGGACTTGTATCTGGAGCTGGCGGCGGCCCGGATCATAAGAGGTTTCGATCATAGCCACTCCAGGCTGATCGATGTAGGGAAACTTGAATCCGCTATTGAGGCGGAGCGTTTGTTTCCATAGGTCCGGGTTTTAAAACAAAGGGCTGGATAGAAATCCTGCCCTTTTTTAAATCCAATATCCTATGAAAAACCGAGCATAATCATTCAATCTTTAAACCAACTGTTAAATATTTTTTAAAATACATGTTAACACCTATTCAAAACCTTGAAAACTAATCAGATGATAAACCCGGTCTAATTCCATCCAGGAGATCGGGTTTGGGAGAATTTTCCCCAAGGGATGTAGCGTTTTTTCCCCAGATTATGGGGGTCAGTTCAGCTCGCTCTTTTTCCGTGATCAAATCAAAGATTTTTCTTAGATGGAGTTTCATTTCCTGTAGTTCTTCTGTGGAACTATAATCCAGGCATATAATGAATTTTTTTACTTCTTCAATAAGAAGATATCGTAAAGCAGAAGCAGGAAGTTCTTCCGGAGCCTTTTTCATAAGGGTAATAAAAAAACAAAAATCATTCCTATTGGCTTTATAAAAGATACGGGCCTCTTTATATTGTTATTAAATTTAGAAGAAGTCAGGCTGAATAGAAGCAAGGTGAACTAACTTTAGCGCTATCAAAACCGGATGCCATGCAAAAATTTTTTCAGATCTTTTTTCTCAGCTTTCTATTCATTACGGTAATTGTACAGGTACAGGGCCGTGCACAGCAGGGGCCGGAAGCCGGAATGGCTGCAAAAGTTATGCTGCCCAATGGCTGGTCGCTCACCCCGGCCGGTCATAGCCTTCCTTTAGGGGATCTGCCGTTGAATATTGCCGTATCTCCGTCCAGACGCTGGCTGGCCGTCACTAACAATGGGCAAAGCACACAGACGCTGCAGCTCATCGATGCGGCAAAGGAGAAGGTCATAGATAGTGTGGTGATCCCTAAGTCCTGGCTGGGATTAAAGTTCAGTGCAGACGGTCATTACCTGTATGCTTCCGGCGGCAATGACAATTGTATTTTGAAATATGCGGTCAATTATCAGGGGCCCCGTGCGCTGGTGTTGACAGATAGTATATTCCTGGGGAAAAAATGGCCGGAGAAGATTTCTCCGGCGGGACTGGAGATAGACGACAAGAGACAGTTGCTGTATGTGGTGACGAAAGAAAATAATTCCCTGTATGTCGTGAGTCTGGCTAGTAAATCTGTCCTGCAACGGCTGGACCTGGGCGGGGAAGGGTATACCTGCCGTCTTTCCCCTGACAAAAAGGAACTTTATATTACCTGCTGGGGATGTGATCAGGTGCTGATCTTTGACACGAAGAGCCGTTCTTTTTCCGGGGAGATCGCCGTCGGGGATAATCCGAACGATCTGTGCCTGACCCGGGATGGCCGCTGGCTTTTTGTAGCCAACGCCAATGATAATTCCGTTTCGGTGATCGACCTGCCCCAAAGAAAAGTGGTAGAGACCCTTAACGCTGCCTTGTACGCCGATGCACGTCCGGGATCCACGACGAATGCGCTGGCGTTAAGCACGAATGAAAAATCGCTCTATGTAGCCAATGCGGATAATAATTGCCTTGCCGTATTCGATGTGAGCAAGCCGGGTTCGGGTATATCCCGGGGATTTATCCCGGTAGGCTGGTATCCTACGGCTGTACAGGTGATCGGGAAAAAAATCTGGGTGGCCAATGGAAAAGGGTTCTCCTCTATGGCCAATCCTTATGGCCCGAATCCGGTCAGGAAGAATGAGGAGGTGAGCTATCAAAAAGGAGAGGCAAGAAAACCTCGTACAGTACAATATATAGGCGGTCTGTTTAAAGGGACGATGAGCATTATCCCTGAGCCGGATGAAAAAGAATTAGGTGCATATTCTACCCAGGTCTATCAGAATACGCCGTATACAAAATCGGGTGAATTGCAGGCAAAAGGCGAGCCGGGTAACCCTGTGCCTGTGAAAGTAGGGGATCCTTCTCCTGTCAAATACGTTTTCTATGTTATAAAAGAAAACCGTACGTATGATCAGGTGTTGGGAGACATGAAAGAAGGCAATGGTGATAGCAGCCTGGTGCTATTCGGGGAGCGGATCACTCCTAATCAACATGCATTAGCCAAAGAATTCGTCTTATTGGATAATTTTTATGTGGATGCGGAAGTGAGCATGGATGGGCACAACTGGAGTATGGGCGCTTATGCGACAGACTACCTGGAAAAGAACTGGGTTACGAGCTATGGAGGACGGGGTGGATCTTATGATGGAGAGGGCAACCGGGCCATAGCGAATAATAAAGGGGGGTTCATCTGGGATCATTGCCAGAGAGCAGGTGTCGGTTACCGGACTTATGGCGAATTCGCGGATAACTATAAGCCCAATATTCCTGTGTTGCAAGGGCATTATTGTGCATCCTACACCGGCTGGGACCTGAAAGTGAGAGATACGGTCAGAGTTGGTCAATGGAAAAGGGATTTTGATTCTCTCCTGGCTGCGGGCGCCCTGCCCCGGTTAAATACGGTACGTCTGGGCAACGATCATACGGAAGGTCTCAAGAAAGGCCGTCCCACTCCTTTTGCACATGTGGCGGATAATGATCTGGCGGTGGGCGAGTTCATAGAATATCTCAGCAAAAGCCCTATCTGGAAGGAAAGTGTCGTCCTCATTCTGGAAGATGATGCACAGAATGGGCCGGATCATGTGGATGCGCATCGGAGCCCTGTATATATAGCGGGAGGATTGGTCAAACATCATTTTGTAGATCATACTATGTATTCGACTTCTTCTGTTTTGCGGACGATCGAGCTGATCCTGGGTATTGGGCCCATGAGCCAGTATGATGCAGCCGCTACGCCCTTGTGGAGGTGTTTTTCCACTACTGCGGATTTGACGCCGTTTAACGCGCTTCCGGCGAATATAGATCTCATGGAAAAAAATATGGCCTGGAATGAGCTGGCGAAAAAATCGGCCGGTCTTGATTTTGCCCGGGAAGATCGCATTCCGGAGAATCTGTTCAACGAGATCCTGTGGAAGGGCATCCGGGGGATGAATGCGACGGTGCCGGCTCCCAGCCGGGCGGCTTTTGTAAAGGCCAGCAAGGAGATCGATGATTGATAACGATGACTAAATAAGAAAGGGGCGGTCCATGCGGACCGCCCCTTTCTTATTTATATTTATAGAATTTTTTACCAGTCTCTGCGGTGTCCTTCTCCGCGATCATGCTCCCTATGATCATAATCCCTGTGTTCGTAATCCCTGTGTTCATATCTTTCGTGGTCATAATCCCTGCGTCCTCTTTCCCTTTCATAATAAGGACGGTAGTGTTCGTAGTAACAACGGTCACGGTAGTGTCCGTTCCAGGCGGGATAGGTATAATAAGCTGCGTCGGGATATTGTTCATAAGCTACCGGAGCGGGGGCCGGAGCATAGCCTTCCTGGTATGCCGGAGCCTCCTGGTATACTACCGGTGGCGCGGGAAGCGAGATATGGATCCGGGGGACGGGGAATCCGAACCCTACATGTGCATTCACATAAACCTGTGAGTAAGCGCTGTTGGCTATCAGGCTGGCGGCGATGATCGTGGTAAGGACAAATAAACGTTTCATAATTGTAGATTTTAAGTGGATGTTTTTCCGGCTTTTCAGCCTTTGTATATTGGAGGGGAAACAGGTCCTTTAATTTAATGGGGAACTGTTAAAGATTATGTAAAGGCAGGAGGCGTTCAGGGCTTAAAGCCTACGGCGGCTATGCAGGTGACGGGATACATATCCCGGTATTCGATGCGGATATTGGTGAGTCCGGCTGCTTCATAATCTTCTCTTATCCTTTCCCCGGCCTGGTGGATGGCTGCTTCTTTCCGGGCTTCGCGGGGCTGAAAGACCATTACTAACCGGCCCCTGCTTTTCAGGAGGCTGGACAGCCGCATAAATTCCAGTTGCGGCTCCTGTCCAAAGAAATGAGGATCGGATCCGTAAATGCTGTGAAAATAATGAGGAGGATAGGATAATTCGTTCAGATCGCCGATATGCAGTTGCAGCAGCTGCTGTTGGATAAATCTTTTGTTTCTCCGGTAGGCCTGTTGATACAACGGGATGGAGTGCTCGATGCCGGCAAGAAAGCCCACCTTTAACCGGTGGGCTACTTCCTGTAAAATATGACCTGCTCCATAACCCACTTCCAGAATATGCTGGTAGGGCTGGATATTCAATTGTTCGATCGTCCAGTCGCTGCGCTGTTTACTTTTCATCGACAGCAGGCAGGCTGCCAGTTTCCCGGAGTAGAGGGCCGGTTGGCGGATGGTGTTATACAGATTAGCGATCATAGCTATAAAGGTTAGCCGTTGATTTTATATAGGATTTTCAGACGAAGGAGCTTTCTCATTGGAGAACGGCGCTCCTGGTTTGAATGACATGTCTGGTTTGAAAGGCGGGCGGCAGCGCCGGCCCCAGTCCTGCTTAAATTTTTCTTTTTCTTCCGGCGACATATTCATCCATCGCTGCTTCATCTTATCTTTCCACCGGCCTCCCCTGGGGCCTCCGCCCCGGAAGCCTCCGAATAATAATTTAGTGAGGATCAGCAGCCCAAGGGCCTGCCAGAAGCTGATGACGGGAAAGTGGAACAGTTCGGGCAGCAGGGCATTCCATAATAACATCACGATGCCTGAGAAGACCATTACGCCTACGACGGCCAGGCAAATAAAGCCTGCCACTTTGCGTATCCAAAAACGTTTCATTTTGTATTGATTTAATGATTTATAATTTCGTTATACAAGTCCAGCAGCCGTTCCCGCAGATACAATACGGCATATCTTTTCCGCGAGATCAGGGTATTGACTTTCTCACCTGTCAGTTCGGCGATCTCCTTGAATGGGACGTCTCCCAATTCATTCCATACGAACACCTTCTTTTGTTCTTCCGGTAACTCTTCCAGCGCTTCCTGTAAGGTCTTCCAGAAAAGATTTTTCAGGTAGGCGGTTTCCGGGTTGTTGCTGTTATCGAAGAGGATGGCTGAAAAATTCGGACCGTCGTCCTCGTCTTCCGGCCTCAGGAGATCTTCCAGGGATTCCGGTTTCTTTTTACGGTAGCGATCCGTAATCTTGTTGCGGGCAACCGTGAACAGCCAGCTGCTGACCTGTTCTATCGGCTCCGTATCCACCGTTGTCGTGAATTGGTACCAGACATCCTGTAGAATATCTTCGGCATCGGCCTCATTGCTGACGCGCTGACGGATAAAGCCAAGCAGTCTTTTACCGAACTGGCTGATGACCGTCGTGATATTTTTCCTTGATGATTGGCTCATTACGGATGGTATCGTCAATAACTCCTCCATGCTTACTGTACGCTTTCTGCGTCTTGTATACAGATAGACGGATGAAGAGAGTCTTTATTTTAAAATTTGGTAAAAAAGGGTATTTTATTTTATATTTGATTGTTTTTCAGGCTATTAGCCATCTGGCCCTGTTTTGACCCCTTATTTCACCCTCTTTAGGTCCTCCCAGCGGGTACTATATCTTTCGGACCGGCGCTCCTGCCGCATTTTCCAGTTCTTGTTCATCCCGGAGGAACCGAATTTCACGCTGTCATCCCGCATGCTGAAATTGATATTATCGATGGTGTTCATTAAGAAACGGTGTTGGTTTTCAGCGGCGGGAACGAACAGATTGCCTTGTATGGAGTCATCCGGTACCAGGCCGCTCAGCATCACCCCGGCTTTCTTATACACTTTTCCCTCCTCATGCAGCTGTTCTACCAGCCCGACAGCGGATTTGATCAGCTCATGTGTCAGCGAAGTGGCCTTTGGTAAGGTAGCATAGTTGCTGATGGTGGCGCCCCGCCGGAAATCCGCTAAATGATCCTGGTCTCTGGTCACAATGAATACGCTGACCACATTGGCGGCGCTTTCCTGCCGGCGCAGCTTCTCCGCGGCCCGTGAAATATAGGTGGCTATGGCTTCTTTCAGCTCGCGCAACTCCGTAACAGGGCGGCCGAACATACGGGTGGTGGCGATCATTTTTTTATTGACCAGCTCCTCTTCCATGATGATAGCCGGCAGTCCCCGCAATTCCCGGATCAGCCGCACTCCCACCACTCCCCCCATATTGGTATGGGCCCATTCCTCCGGCATGTTGCGCAGCTCCCAGGCGCTGGTGATGCCCCAGTCGATCAGTTTGGCGGCATAGGAACGACCTACACCCCAGAGATCGTCAACCCTTGTTTGCTGCAGCGCCAGCCTTTGTTCTTCTTCTGTAGCCAGCACTTTTACACATCCGGAAGCCTTTTTGTTCTTTTTCGCCATGATATTGGCCATCTTAGCCAGTGTCTTGGTAGGAGCTACCCCGATGGAGACGGAGATCCCGGTCCATTGCTCCACTGTATCCTTGATATGCTTCGCGTGGCTGAGGAGGTCCCCGGCGGGCACGGCGCTGAGGTCCATGAATGCCTCGTCCACGGAATAGACCTCTACGGCTGGTGAATCCCCCTGGGCTTTATGAGCTGTCTCTCCTGCGAGGAACCGCAGGGTCTCCATCACCCGCCGGCTCATATCCCCGTATAGGTGGTAATTGGAAGAGAATACGGCGATATCATTCTTTTCAATGATATGCCTTACCTGGAAATACGGACTCGCCATGCCAACCCCCAGTTTCCTCGTCTCGTCGCTGCGGGAGATGATACAGCCGTCGTTATTGCTCAGCACTACGACAGGCTTGTTCCACAGATCGGGCCGGAATACCCGTTCGCAGGAGCAATAGAAGCTATTACAATCGACAATCGCTTTCATGTGTTAATAATGTCTTTTTAAGCTCAGACAGTCGCTTCGCTGGTGTCATAAGCTATGAATTACGTAAGTTACGACTCCCCAGATGGAGAATTCGGAGCCGGAGAGATCGACGTCGATGGGGGATAGCCGGGGAGTCTCCGGTACCAAACGGATCTTATTGAACGTCTTTTCAAAACGGCGTATCAGCATCTCCCCGTTGAGGATCGCTATAATGACCTTGCCGTTTGCCGCTTTGACAGAACGATCCACGATCACCACATCGCCATTGAAAATGCCTGCTCCTGTCATGGCATCGCCGCTCACCCGCATAAAAAAGGTTGCCGGTTTGTTCCGGATCAGCTGTTCATTCAGATCGATCCCTCTTTCCATATAATCATCGGCGGCGGCGCCAAAGCCGGTCGCATTGGCGGTAGGGATATCCCACTGGGTAAAACGTTTGGTGCCTTTGTAGTGCATGCCGGAAAATTGTTCGACTTCCATACAGTAAAAGTTTTTTTGGCCTTAACCACCCTCCGGAAAGGAGGGGGAGAAAAAAATAATTTGTTATACTAATTTATTTAGTAAATTTATGCTAATAAATTGATCAGTTAAATTTTTTTTTATGGATACCGGATTAGTAAAACAGGCTCCATTTGTCACTTCCAGGGGGGCTGCTTCGGTGGAAAGGGAGCGGCGGGTGGAATACCTGCTCGTCATTTATCCGACCGGCGACCTGCATGACAAGCTGCTGGATGAGCAACAGCAATTCTCCAGTGACTATGGTTTGCCGGCCCTCCTCCGCAATAAGCCGCATATTACCGTGGCCGCCTTTCAGGCCGGGGAAGTGGTGGAAGACACCCTGATCCGCTGGATCCAGCGGATCTGCAACCGCCATACGAGCTTTGACATCACGCTCAACAACTACAGCGGGTTTCCTCCGCACACCATTTACCTGCGTGTGCTGGACCCCCAGCCTTTCCGGCAACTGATGCAGCAGCTGAGGGCGATCGATGACTTTATCCGCTCCACGGGCTGTCCTCCTGTCAATCTCATCAACCGCCCTTATCTGAGTATTGCCGGAGGTTTGACGGAGCAGGTCTATAACAAGGCGATGCCTGATTATTCCCGGAAAACTTTTCATGGGTCTTTTGGGGTGGATGAGCTGGTCCTGCTGAAAAGAGAACATCCCTTCGATCCCTGTAAGACCGTGAACATCTTCCGTTTGTTACCGGATACCCATCAAACCTCTTCCCTGCCGTCCTGATGTATTACCAACTATCAATAGAAACTTTTATGAAACAAGCTATCCAACCTATCTCCCAGACCTTTCATGAAAATTATAAGAAACAGCTGTCAACCAACGAATACCTGCTGGTATTGAGTCCGCATGAAGAATTGCACAACAGGGTCGGACAGGTGCGAAAGGAATTTTCGGAAGTCTACCAGGCGCCGATGGGCTTCGGGGGTAAATCGCACCTGACGCTGGTGACATTCACCCAGCTGGCCCTGATGGAAGAGCGGATCGTGACCCGTCTGCGGACCATCGCCATGGGATATTGCCCTTTTAAAGTGGAATTAAAGGATTTCGGCAGCTTCCCTACCCATAGCATTTTTATCAATGTCGTCAGCAAGCTGCCTATTCGCGGTCTGGTAAAAGAAGTTCGGGAAATCCAACGGCTGATGAAACTGGATAAGGAGCATAAGCCTCATTTTATCGACGAGCCCCAGCTGACCATTGCCCGCAAACTGCTGCCCTGGCAATATGAGAAAGGGTGGCTGGAATACAGCCATAAAAGTTTCACCGCCCGCTTTATTGCCGACAGCATGCTTCTGTTGAAACGCCGACAGGGTGATAAAGCCTGGCAGATCGCGGAACGCTTTGCCTTTCAGAATCTGCCGGTGGCCACGAGGCAGGGGGAGTTGTTTGGCTAAAAAAATATAATATATGTCAGCATACGATGAGGATGGGCAGCCTATTGCTTCCTCGGACCGAAATAAAGAAACGGCCCGCCCTGAAGCAGAGGGAATGAACCCCGTTCAATACCTTAAGGGGCGTGGCGCCCAATTCAATCCGAAGAACAGGTTCCTCAAAAATGAAATAGTAAAAGAACACATTGAGGGGATCGACGACTGGATAGAGCCCAATACCGAAACAGAATACCTGGAAGAAACGGCAAAAGGCATCGTCAATAAAGTCGACAGCCCCGACGTAGGGATGTGGTATAGTATGAATCCCTACCAGGGTTGCGAACATGGCTGTACCTATTGTTATGCCCGCAATGTCCATGAATATTGGGGATATAGCGCGGGCCTGGATTTCGAACGCAAGATCATCGTGAAGAAGAATGCGCCGGAGCTTTTGCGAAAATTCCTGATGAACCCTAAATGGGAATGCGTACCCATCTCTCTCAGCGGGAACACCGACTGCTATCAGCCCGCGGAAAAAAAATTCGGAATCACCCGTCAATTACTGGAAGTTTGCCTGGAGTTCAACCAGCCCGTCGGCATCATTACCAAGAATGCCGGTATCCTCCGCGACAAAGACCTTCTCGCTAAGATGGCCGGGAAGAAGCTGGTATCCATCCTGATCTCGATCACCTCCTTCGACGAGGAATTGAGAAGGACGATGGAGCCCCGCACGACCACGGCCAAACAAAGACTTCGCACCATTAAAGAGCTAAGCGAAGCGGGAGTACGCATGGGCGTCATGCTGGGACCTATGATCCCGGGATTGAACGAACATGAGTTGCAACGCATCATGAAAGCCGCCGCTGAAAATGGAGCGACCTTCTCCGCCTACACGTTTATCCGGCTCAATGGCGCTATTAAACTGATCTTTCATGACTGGCTGTATAAGAATTTCCCGGACCGGGCGGACAAAGTCTGGCATCTCATCGAATCCGGTCATGGCGGCAAGGTCAATGACAGCCGCTTTGGAGTGCGTATGCGGGGCGAAGGCAATATTGCCCAGCTGGTAGCCCAGCAATACGCCCGCTATACACAGAAATATGGATTGAATGCCGAGCGATGGGAATTGGATACAACCCGGTTCATGCGGCCTGGGGGGCAGATGAAATTGTTTTGATTCTTTTATTTGTTTTATTTTTATATTCTAAACCTTACTACTATGAATCAATTTGGTGGGAATTGGACAGAGGCTAAAATTGAAATGATTGTATCATATGCTAAGGCATATCTGATAATTATGAATAAATATCCTCAATTCGAAATTTTATATTTTGATGGCTTCGCTGGATCTGGAGATATAAATGAAGATGATAAGACTGATTTGGATACAATAAAAGGTGCAGCAGTTCGCATATTGGAAATTGATACTCCAAAACCGTTTGATTTATATTATTTCGTCGAAATGAATGAAGCTAACGCTGAAGAATTAAAAAAAACAATTACTAATACTTTCCCGGATAAAAAAGGGATCCATGTGGTTCGTGGCGATTGTAATAATAAGTTAGTCAGTATGGCTGAATACCTAAAAAAAAGACCTAGTTGTAGAGTTCTTGCGTTTATAGATCCATACGGTATGTCTGTTAATTGGTCTTCAATTGAAATATTAAAAGGATTGGGCATTGATCTTTGGATTTTGGTTCCGACAGGAATTGGTGTAAGTCGTCTTTTAAAAAGAGACGGTAATATTTCAGAGGCATGGCTAAATAAGCTTGAAAAATTTCTTGGAATCTCAAGAGATGAAATAATAGAAAGGTTTTATAAGAAGGTTCGGTATCAAGGTTTGTTTGATCTTGAACCCGAATCCCTTATAGTAAAAGAAAGTAATGTAATAAGTAGAATACATAATTTATATAAAGAGAGGTTGCAAACCGTTTTTAAATATGTTTCTGATGCTTTTGTTTTGAGGAATTCCAGAAATTCTGTGATGTATCATTTTATGATGGCATCTAATAATACTGCTGCCTTGAAAATCGCAAATGATATTGTTAAACCTAAATTTAAATTGTAATGGCCCAATCCAATATTGAATGGACAGAAATGACTTGGAATCCTACCACTGGGTGTACAAAAATTTCGGCAGGATGTAAATATTGTTATGCAGAGGTAATGTCTAGGAGACTGCAGGCAATGGGCCTTGAGAAATATAAAAATGGCTTCCAAATAGCAACTCATGAGGATTCCTTGAACACTCCTTATTCCTGGAAAGGATCTAAATTGGTCTTTGTCAATTCAATGAGTGACTTATTCCATCCTGAAATCCCCTTGGATTTTATTAAAAAAGTATTTCACGTAATGAATGATAATCCACAGCATACATTCCAGGTTTTGACTAAAAGAGCAGATAGATTATATCAGGTTCATGAAGAGTTGAATTGGACAAATAATATTTGGATGGGAGTTTCTGTTGAAGACTCTCGTGTAACAGATCGAATTGATTTTTTGCGGGAAACAAATGCTAAAATTAAATTTCTTTCTTGTGAGCCGCTTATTGGCTCTTTAATGAATATGAACTTAGAAAATATTGATTGGGTAATTGTGGGTGGGGAGAGCGGAAGAAAAGCAAGGCCTGTGGAGGAATGGTGGATTTGGGATATTCGCCAGCAATGTCAGGAAGTGGGCGTTTCTTTTTTCTTTAAACAATGGGGCGGGGTCAACAAAAAGAAGTCTGGCCGTGAACTGGGCGGCAGGGTTTATAATGAAATGCCTGTACTGGTAAATTAAAAGGAAGAGTTATCGGTCGTTTCAGCGAAAGAGAATAGCTTTTACTGGCTTTGACCTAAATGGAATTTAGTAAAGAGATAGAACAGAAAGGGCACCTGAAAAGGTACCCCTTAAAAACTTACATCTGGAAGCATAATCATTACTGGTCAGCGGCAACCAGGAATTCTAATACAAAGGTAATTAACAATTCAAAAAAAAATTGCATCTGTTAACAGCATTTGATTTTTCTAAAATGTACCCTATTGTAGATTTGTAGTATGCAGAATGCGCAGGTTAATATCAATTTCGAGCGTATGGGAATAGCCCTACAGGAATATGTGCGTTCCAAAGCCTTGGTTGCAGGTAGTAACCTTGTATACCTCGAAAATGATCAGATTATAAAAGAAAACCCCCGGACAGGTCAGAAAACTGTCATTAAAAATACCGCCGAAAATAATAAGTAATGCCGCCCTGTACATACTTGGAGGCGCCACCGGACCGTTGGTCCGGTATTAAAAATACAAAAAAGCTACCCCGAAGAGTAGCTTTAATTCATTGAAAAAGAGTGATCAGAGATGGTTGTTCGTAGGTATTGGCTCGGACGTTGGATTTTGCACTACTTAAACACTACTAGCTTAATACAGGATTTCGTTGGTTTTTTTAGGAATGGATTCTGGACGTTTACGGGTTTTGGATTAAAAAAGGGCCGTTTCTCAGGATCTGGATTTTTCAGGCTTTCATTGGATATTATTTATTATTTGTTCTTTTGACGATTTAAAATTGCTGATTTTTCCAGGATTTTGGAAACTTTTTCGATCAATGGCAGGAAAGCTTCGATTTTTGGACGATTTTGGAAGATGGGGCTTAGAGGATATTCAAGCGGCTGATAACAATGGGCCTGAAGGCCTTGCTGACGGGGATCTCCGCACCGCTTATAAACAGGCAGTTCTCCCGCATGTCATCGATTTTATGGAGATTGACGATATAAGACCGGTGCACCTTGAGAAAATGGTGCTTGTTTACCTTGTCTTCCAGGTTTTTGATGGTATTATGGGTAATGTACTTCTTATCTGCCGTGACAAATTTTACATAGTCCCCCATACTTTCTATGAATAAGATGGAGTCATTCGACAGCCGGATCAGTTTCCCATCCGATTTGATGTATATGTGATCGGAAATCTCTGTTTCCGCAGCGGGTATATTCTCTGCTCCCGGAGGGTTGGGGGCTGTTTGCGCCTTCCGCAGGGCTTCCAGGAAACGCTCGTAGGTGAAAGGTTTTTTCAGGAAATCAGTCACTTTGTATTCGAATGCGTCATAGGCATATTCCTTTTTGGAAGTGGTTAAAATGATCCTGGGCAGGAATGCGATCTGATCGAGTAGTTCAAACCCATTGGGTCCCGGCATTTCGACATCGAGGAATATCAGGTCTACGGTGTTCTCGTTGACAAATGAGAGTGCATCGGGTACATTTGTAAAATGCCCTTTCACTTCCACCAGGTTGCTTTTCTCGCAACATTTCATAAGGTAGTTGGCGGCTACCTGCAAATCCTCCACAATAATACAGGACAGGGTCATATTATCTGCTATTAAAAAGCACTAACCTTGCTTTTTCTTCTTCTATGATCAATTTTGTTTGTATCAAATTATTTTTTAATAAGGTAAATTCAGATGTCAGTAATGGCAAAGAAGGGTTAGCCTCGCAGGCATTTTCAAAATGCAGGCATTGAGATTGGATGGAGGTCAGACCAACGAATCCAAAAAGAGGTTTGATTTTATGTACGGCCCTTTTCAGGGCTATGACATCGCCGGCAAGCCAGGCGGCCTCAATATTTTCCAATAAAGAAGGGTATTCGTTCACCACATCGATGAACGTTTCTTCGATCATAATATAGTCTCCTGAATATAAGTCTATTATATATGGAGCATTTATTTGCTCATTAAAGAGGAACATTTTATCTGGGAAAGGTTGATTCATAAAAGCTAAGGGTCAACATATATAACTCGGTACATACTATTTTATTATACTATTTCGTTCATGATTTGAGATTTTCTTAAAATTCATTATCCGATTGAGTAACCATCTGCTATTGGCCGCGAGGTCTTTTTATGAAGACATTATCTATTCGGGTCTGCGGGAAGATTATTCGCCCTCCAGACAGCGGAAGATGATCCGCTTCAATCAGTTTATCCTGCTTACCCTCATCGCCAATTTTGTAAGCGTTATTTCCTATTTCTCCTATGGTCTGTATATCAGTGCGCTTATAAATCTTAGCGCCGCCTATTTTTTTATCCTTGCCTTCCACCTCAACCAGCGAAGAAAATTTGAGCTGGCGAGGATCCTGTCCATTGTAAATCTCAACCTCTACCTGGTTATCATGAATTATGTGGAAGGACTGCGCGCGGGCGAATACCTGTTCTATTTCCCATATTTCCTGGTAATGACCTTTATCATCAGCTTTAAAAGGAATTTCAGGGAACTTACGTTTGTCTATGTATTCACGATCATCTCCGTGGCATTCTGCTTCAAAATGAGTCCGCAGGAGAATCACTACCAGGTGCATATTCTGAATATGTATACCGAATTGTATACCAGGAGCCTGACCATCTCCCTGTTGCTTACCACCTTCTTCTCTTACGCTATCCTCCGGATCAACAGGAATAATGAAACGACGATCCTGGAGGAAAAACATTTTGTGGATACGATCTACAACACTTCATTGGATGGCGTATTTATCCTGGATTCGGAAAAACTGATCATTACCGATTGTAATAACAGGGCGATCGAGCTGTTGGAGATCGGAAATAAAAAAGACATTGTAGGCGCTCCTATGGATTCCCTTTTTACCAGGGATCATATTAAACTTTTCAAGAGTATCGAGGAGAGCCTGGCGGAAGGAGACCTGACCAAAAGCTGGCAGGGCGAGCTGGCTTTCAATTCCAGGAAGGACAACACTGTCTTTGCTTTTGTAAGCGTTGTATCCTTTTCGGACAATAATAGTCACTTCTGGAAGATCAGTATCCTGGACCTGTCGGAGATCAAAATGACCCAGTTCGAATTGATGAAGGCCAAGCAAAAAGCCGAAGTGGCCTCACAGGCAAAATCCAGGTTCCTGTCCAATATGAGTCATGAACTGAGGACTCCGCTCAACGGGATTATCGGGGCTTCCAATCTTTTGTTACAGGAAGAATACCTGCCGGAACAGAAATCTCACCTGGACATCCTTAAATTTTCGTCGGAGCATATGATGATCCTGATCAATGAGATCCTGGATTTTAATAAAATAGAAGCAGGCAAATTCGAGCTGGAGAGCTTACCCGTCGATGTAAAGGCTTTTCTGCGGAAGCTGGAAGCTCAGTTTTCTGTGCAGGCCCAGGCAAAGGGGCTGACCTTTCTTACTATAATCGACGAGCAGCTGGAAGCGGAATTCTTAACGGATAAGACCCGGCTCAACCAGATTTTCAGCAACCTCCTGTCCAATGCCCTGAAATTTACGCATGCAGGCTGTATCACGCTGGCGGCCAGAAAAATAGCCGGAAGCAGCAAAACATCCTCGGTACAGTTCCTGGTGCAGGATACGGGAATCGGCATTCCGGCGGGCAAGCAGCAGGAGATCTTCGATAGCTTCACACAGGCGGATGCGGATACGACCCGGAAATATGGCGGTACGGGCCTGGGGCTGGCCATCAGTAAAAAACTGGTCAGCCTGTTCTCCGGCGAGCTGCTGTTAAACAGCGAAGAAGGGAAAGGCAGTACGTTCTATTTCACCATCGAGCTGAAGATCAATGAAAACCGGAAACTATATATCGATGAAGAAAAAGTGAAACAGCTGACGGTGTTTAAAAACCTGCGGATACTGATCGCGGAAGACAATGCGGCTAATATGTCCATTGCCCGGAGGTTCCTGACTAAATGGGGGATTGAAGTGCATGAGGCGGTCAATGGCAGGGAGGCGGTGGACAAATTCAGCAAAGGGTCTTTCGACCTGGTGCTGATCGACCTTGAAATGCCTGAAATGGATGGTATCACCGCCCTGTCCGAAATAAGAAAGCTCAATAAGATCGTTCCGGCCATTGCTTTTACGGCGGCGGTCTATGATAATATGCGGGTGGACCTGCTCAACAAAGGTTTCAAAGACGTCGTCTCAAAACCTTTCCGGCCGGAAGACCTCCATACCAAGATCTGCCGGTTGGTGGCTGACAGGGCCTAAGGCGCCACGGGCGCCTTGCCGCCGCCACGGAATAAATCTTATCTTGTCTCCAAACTTCGACCGCATGTTATACAAGAGAATGCCTATCGAGATAGAATCTCCTGAACAGATGGGTTATGACACCATTAGGAACAATCTCTCCGAAAGCTCTTATACGGATGCTCTCTTCCGGGATATCGGGATCTCCGGCGATCGGTTGAAAGAGCTGGTGCTTTGTTATGGCTCCCATATGGGGCATGCCGGTTTGCGGGACCTTATCGTAAAGGATAATACGGATCTTAGCCGGGACGATGTATTGCTGACGGTGGGGGCTGCTGCGGGGCTTTTCATCATTGCCACGGCCTTATTGGAGCCCGGGGATGAGCTGGTGGTGATAAGGCCCAACTATGCCACCAATATAGAGACGCCCCGGGCTATCGGCGCTTCCATCCGGTTCATCGATCTTATATTCGAGGAAGGCTACGCCCTGGATATGGAGGCGATTCGCCGGGCCGTCACTCCCGCTACAAAATATATTTCTGTCACCTATCCTCATAACCCGACAGGCGCCTGTCTCAGCGATGCGGAGATGATGGAGCTGGTAGGGATCGCAGAGGCTACGGGCACCCGGCTGCTGGTGGATGAGACATACCGGGACATGGTATTCGGCGACCTCCTTCCTTTAGCGGCTACTTATTCGGACCGGGTCATCAGCGTATCGTCATTATCCAAGGCCTATGGTCTGCCGGGTATCCGGATGGGCTGGATCATTTGCCGGGATCAGCAGCTCATGGAGACTTTTCTGGCCGCCAAGGAACAGATCCATATTTGCGGCTCTTCGCTGGATGAAGAAGTGGCGTATCATTACCTGCTGGAGAAAGACCGGCATTTTGCGCGGATCCGTCAGGATATCCGGACGAAATACGGGATGGTGAAGGACTGGATGAACAGGCAGGACGGATTTGAATGGGTCGAGCCGAAAGGAGGCTGTGTCTGTTGCCTTCGGGTCAGACATCCCGGGCGGGTCGACATGGACCTGTTCTATAAGACCCTGCTGACCGGATATGGAACCTATGTGGGGCCGGGTCATTGGTTCGAGATGCCCGATTCTTATATGCGCGTCGGTTATGGCTGGCCCGCCAGGCTATGCCTGGAGGAAGGATTGGAGGCGCTGACAAAGAGTTTGGAGAAGGCGTAGAAATTTTTTTATAAAATAGTTTCCAAATAGGAAAAAAGAATTCTACTTTTGTACAGATCAACACAGTAAGTTTCATGCTACGACAAAATTCAAACATACAGACGATTAAGGGATACTGTCCGGTGAAGGGACATATATCCGCGGGGCATGAAATGCTGCATTGTAACTAGAAAAAACGAGTTCAGCATACGAAGCCCCGCCTAAAGAGCGGGGTTTTTTGTTAGCTATCACGATAAAAACATAAATGGTCCTATTGCCTATTCACATACAACCCATTCAGAGGCTGCTGTCCCGACAGCAGTCAGCGAATTCTTGTAGTTCCATGATGGAGAAGCTGTATGTGAAGGAATGGCCGGGGTCTCACCGAATATAATCTGTCAGACAGATTAATGATGAGAAGCCCGGTCGCCTAAAAAGGACCGGGTTTTTTTTTTGACCTCGGCGTTTTCGGGGAAAAAGTAACGCCGGGTCAAAAAAATCTAAAGATGGCCCTTCGGGCGGAAGACCACAGGTCTTCCCTGTTGACGATATAAATTTTTAAAAACTCCCGGTTTGGGAGAAGGAGGATCAGATGAAATTAAGTTTTAGCCGAAAAGGAAAAAGACAAACAGACAGTCGTTATGCGGTAGTAAAAGCGGGGCTGCCCGATGCACAATGGCAGCTCTATACAGCCTTGCTATCGGCCTCCCTGGACGAATCCTTCTACCAGCTTGCCGGAGGCAATGGTTCCCCGGCCGGAGACAACCTGGATTCCCTCCGCGAAAGGATCGGGGACAATGATCCTGCTTTCGTGGCAAAGCTGGCCGTTTATCTTCGGGAGAAAATGAATCTCCGTCTTCTGTCTCTGATCGTGACGGCCGAGCTGGCCGCTTTTTACGGGGACAGCGAATGGATCGGCTCCCTGATAGCACGGGTCCTGCCACAGGCCGGAGACATTCCGGAGTGGATGGATTATTATACCCGGGCGAATAAGGGCGTGGGTTCCCTGAGCCGGGGTGAGTTGGGGCCGGGCGCTGGCAGGCCGGGCAAGGCCGTGCTGAGAGGGCTGGCCTCGGTCTGTAACCGCCTGGATGAATACCAGTTTACCCGGCATCCCCGGGAAGAGCAATTGAAACTGAGAAAGGCCTTGCTGCTCATCCGGCCCAAAGCGAAGGATAAAGCGCAACGGGTGCTATTCGGGAAGATCGCGAAGGACCGGCTGCCGGCACGGACTACCTGGCACCAGGAACTGAATGTCCTGCAGCAGCAGAAATATGATAGCCTGGAGCTGCAGCAGGCAACCCTGAGAGATAAATGGAAAGAAGGTATCTCTTCTTTCAGGATTGGCTATGCGGCTCTCGTGGATCATCTGCCGGAGATCCTGGCGGCAGGCGTCAGCGGGAAAGTATTGAAGCGGACGGCAGAGTACCTGGGCAATGCGGCTGCCATTGCCGGGAGCGGCATTTCTCCCTACCGGTTCCCGGAGGTATATCGGAAGCTGCAATCGATGGACCAGGGAGGAGCGCCCATGCTGCTCGATGCCCTGGAACAGGCTATCCGCCACAGCGCCCGGAACCTGGCCGGTTTTGAAGAGAAGAGCCGGTCGGTCATAGCGATGGACGTCAGCAATAGTATGAAACGTCCTGTCAGCGAAGGCAGCGATATCCAACGGTTCGATATTGCCCCTCTGCTGGCCATGCTGCTCAGAAGCAGGGGCAAGCAGGTGACTACCGGAATCATCGGGAATACCTGGAAAGGGATTGATCTGCCTGCCCAGGGCATCCTGGCAGGAATGGAGCCCTTCCGGGGCAGAGAAGGAGAAGTGGGATATGCGATCAATAGCCACCTGGTGATACAAGACCTGCTAAAGAAAGGGCAGATCGTGGATAAAGTGATGATCTTTACAGATTGCAGGCTCTGGGACAACCGGGTATTTCATCAGCCGGCGGGTACTGACCTTAGCCGGGTATGGAAATCATACCGGCAAATAGCCCCGGAAGCAAAACTTTATCTGTTCAACCTGGCAGGGTACGGGAATAGACCCCTGGAAGTGCTGAAGGACGACGTATTCCTGATCTCCGGCTGGAATGACAGGATCTTCGATGTATTGAGATCCGTCGGCAAGGAGGGGCATACCCTGGAGGCGATCAGCCAGATAGCTATATAGATCAAGCTGACAGCGATATGACGGTCGGTCTTATAATGGCATGACCAACCAACGGTATAAATCATTGGGTTCAGAAAGGAGGAAAAGGATAGCGGTCCGCCGGCTGGCGGATTCGCTACTTTTCCATAAAAACTATTAAGTTCAGAAAAGGGCCCTTAAAATTTAGCACCATGCGTGTCTTCATCTTTATATAGGAAAAGTCCAGTTATTGGATAACGGGCCGCCCGGCCCGGAGGGATCATATTGTCAAAAAATCAATAAAAAAGAATGGACACGGAGATACAATCACCAGGTATCATTGATGCCAATAGTATTATAGGGGATGATAAAGACTTCCTGGATAGCAGGAGCCTTTTCATCCATTGTTATCAACAACCGCCCAGCATGATGTGGGTTGACAAGACCGACAATAAAAAAATCCTGGAATATATCAAAAAAGAATATGGGGATGCCATCGGGGGCATTTTACCAGTATTCCGAATTCAACAGAAAGAAGAAAGCCATAGAATTTTACCGGACGATTGTCCTGCTGGCGGATAACTGTATGCTTGAACTTGCTCACGGATATTGCCAGATTCTGTATACGCATGGGATTATCCGTTAGCCGAAAGCCTGTTGAAGGAATTGAGCCGGTTTAAGAAAAGGGAGAAAAAGAGCCAGTTCGCGATCCACCTTATTTCCAAGGATAGCTATGGGATGGAGCTGAAGAGCATGGATATCAGAAAAACCCGGCTTGACCTGGCACTCTCCTAAAACGCTGGAAGCGTTTTGTCCGAAGGACAGACATTAGCTATGTGCCTGAGATCCGCTAAATTTCCCACAGCGGATCTCAGGCACTCTATTACGGGGATGATTTTGCGGAAGTGGATAACACGATCCGCAAAAGGCTGAATAAAAAGGATGACAAGGGGATCATCTTGCTGCATGGCCTTCCCGGAGCCGGAAAGACGACCTATTTACGGCATTTGGTGGGAGCCCTTAAAAAGAAAGTGCTTTTCCTTTCTCCTGCGGTAGCCAGGAATATCATGGACCCGGAATTCATGGACCTGCTGATCGATAATCCCAACAGCGTGCTGGTCATAGAAGATGCGGAAAATATCGTCGTTGACCGGAAAATTGACGCCAGCTCTTCGGTGTCCGATCTGTTGAATATTTCGGACGGATTGCTGGCGGACTTTCTTCATATACAGGTCATCTGCACGTTTAATCACCCCTTATCCATGGTGGATGCCGCCCTGATGCGTAAGGGAAGGCTGATCGCCCAATATGAGTTCGGCCGGTTATCCGTGCACAAGGCACAGCGCCTTTCGGTGCATATGGGGTTTAAGACTACTATTTCCCGTCCTATGACGATTGCCGAAATAGCCGGTCAGGGGGAAAAGGAGTTTGGGTCCGGGCAGCGGGTACAGGTGGTAGGGTTCAGGAGGGCCGGTGAGAAAATGGAAAATTAATACGAATGGGCCCCGCGCGGGGCCCATTCGTTATTGGGCTGTCCGGACATAATTTAGCTTATGCAGGGAGGTGTCCCCGCGTATATTCGTATTCATGATTCTATATACGGTCCGTTTTGCCCCGTTCATCAGGTTGTCAACTCCATAATTATTGCTACTATGGAATTCATATTGATAGAAATCGGCGCCTCCTATTAGCGTATTTTGCTTCCGCTGCAGAAAGGAAGGATCATAGGGACTATACATTTCTATAGCCGGGTAGCCGTTTATAAATGTATAGTCCTTAAACGACAAACCGGTGTTATTGGAGTTTGAAAAACTGATGGTTTTGGCGGCTTCATTAGCGGATGTGATGTAGGAGCCCACGGGCAGCATGGGAATATCCAGCCGGTCTCCTACTGATGGATATTCACCTTGTACATTTACAAGGACATTGCTTCCGTCGGCAATATCACCGGTCAGCGGCGGAGTAGCATTGACATAATAATCTGTCCATAATCTTAGGGCGATGCCATCATTTATACCATTGGCCAGGTTGGCGAGCCGAACAGTATCATGATCGATGCCGAGGATGAAACCAACCGGATAAGTGGGGGCGTACAAAGTTCTAAACTGGTCCAGGTATCTCAAACCGGAGGTTAATATAAAATCGCCGATTCTCAGCAGGTTGGTGTCAGATGCTTTTGTCAGTTTAAAGTAGGCTGTCCAATTGGATTTGTCGGCATGAATAACGGGCCTGCCGGATAATATGGCTGTTCTTTCATAGGTGGATTTGTAGGTGAACAGGTAGGTGAGGCCATAGGAGTCGTTGCGAAAAAGATAGGTATTCCCGAAATATACGGGATCTGTTCCGAATCCGTTGGATCCTCTTAATGGGGAGCTGGCTGCTACGGCGCCATAGTTGTTATCCCCTAATATCCCGCCGGAATAGAACATGGTCATATTCCTGAAGGAGGGGTTGGGGTAAATCCCATTATTTTCTAAATTCACGCTAACGGGAGGGGCGTTGGTATTTCCTCCTTCATAATGATTATTTGTTCCGGACAATATGAGTCTTGCTCCTTTTACACCGGGATAGAGCCGTAACATACAGTCATGGAAGACCGCTCCTGAGCCCAGGACATAGAAATCGGGGTAAGGCACCCCCGGATGAAGGGTAGAGAAATCGATCTGGCAGTCTTCAAAGGAGACGGTGGCTTTGCCGCCTACATATCCCAGGCGGAATAATCCTTCTGCATAGACATTCCGGAAAACGCCGCTAAATGAGTTGGCCCGTATATTACATAGCTGCATGGCGGACCCGGCAATATTGACTCCATCCACCATGGGGACGGCGGCTCCATCCCCATGCTTCCACCCATAGCTTATATTGTCAAAAATAGTATGTGTTGGTCCCCAGCACTTAAGCCTTGTGACATGACATTCTTTTGATTGTGCCTGTCCCATGGCATAAGCCACCTTATTATAGCTGATATCGCAGTCGGTCACATCGATCAGCTCCCCGTTCTGCTGGTTGGAAGGAGTGATCATGACGCCGACTATAAAGTTTTGAATAGAGCATCCGACTATCTGTACGTTCGTGCTGCCTCCTCTGCCCAGTTTTGCCGGATAATAGTTGTGCAATCCCGGATACATATCCGAATGATTGGCATAAACGGCTGAATCCGAGAAGGGATCGATCACTATGCCGGCATAGGGAGATAGCTGGTTATCCCTTACGGTTTTGTCCGTCCACTCACTAAATGCAAGTGTATCCACCATAGTGGGGTTTAGTGTATGCGGGAATGTGAACAGACCTGTTATTATCAGGTCTTTTATCAGCACTCCTTTCCCGATCTCTATGCCGATGGCAAAAGTGTTATTAAAGGCGGTCACGATATTCGCATAACCTGCTGAGACCGTCCTTGCATTGGCCGGTCCCTGGAGATTGATGCTTGCCTGACCATAGGTGGCTCCTTTGAGCCTTGCTATTATAAGTGGCCTGGAGATCTTGTAGGTGCCCGGGGGGAAATAGAGGGTCCGTCCGGAGTTATCGTTATTTATAATATAACTGATGCCTTTTTGGATGGCATACCAATCGTCTGTGGAGCCATTGCCGGTCGCCCCGAACCAGCGGACATTTATAAGGTTCTGGTCGGTCGACCGCTTGAACCGGTAACCCTCCGCAGTGACCAGTGTCATGGTGCTGTCATCGGGCGTCACTTTGTCAGTCGGATCGTAGATAAACAATCCTTGTTTCCCGGGGTCCGTAATATAATAGGCGTTGTTGGGGGGTGGTGATTGGGGCCTGCTTCTAAGTTCGGAAAGGGTCTTTTGAAAAAACAGCGGGTTATCTGCCTGGGGGATGGGGGGGCGCTCGTGGTTATCCTGGGCAAAAAGGGCATGTACGACGGATACGGACATAAAGAATAGCAAGAGGTGTTTCATATAAAACCGGATATTGAATTACAAGTTAACAAAATAGTCTATGAAGTAGTGCCGATTTTCTCTAATTTAACAGGCAAAAGAAAAATCGTCAATATTTATGGAACCTCTTTCATGGTCTGCCCGTTTTAGCCGGTTGCGACAATGGTTCTGGATATTCTTCCTGCTTACCATCGGCTATATGATCTGGGCAAGAAATTATCTTTCTCCTCTGAGTTCCGGTGAAATCGTGCAATTCGAGATCGCTAAAACGGTCGACAGGGCGAATGCAATCATCAATGACTGGAAGATTACAGGCAAGTATGAGAAGGGGGTGAAAAGTATTTATTTTGCCTATTTGTTCATTGCTCTGTATACGGTTGCAATCGGGTTGGGCTGCCGGTTCATTGCCGCCTGTACGGGCAATGATACCCGGACAAGGGGGGGGCGGGGATTCGCCTGGCTGATAGTGGGGGCTGCCATTTGCGATATCATAGAAAATATAGCTTTATCCAGGACCTTGCTTGGGCATGTCACGCACATTAATGTAATTATCGCCTATAACCTGGCCCGCATAAAATTCTCCGTCGTTATCGTTTGTGTGCTTTTTATGATGGCTTGCGCTTTGTATTGGGCGATCAGCAGGTTAGCCGGAGATGAAAAGTAAACTTCTATCTGGGAAGGCGATTTAAAAATTATTTTACTTTGCCGGATAATTTTATCTTTAGCGCACTCGTTTATAAAATATTATTATTCAGGCTATTCGGCCGGCTATTTAAGTTTTTGGGCTTATGATAAAGAATTTTATAGTTCGTTATTTTCCTTTTTTAGGCAAATTCAAACGATATGGTAAAGCCTGGTATCACCATGTGCGACCCGTTAAAAAGTCGTATTCTCAATATGCGGAGGATCTGAATTTCTGGGATTTTTTTGAATCCTATAATTTAAAAGGTTCCGTCTATGTCGATGTCGGGGCCAACCATCCTTCCGATATTTCCAATTCCTATCTGTTATACCGTAAAGGTCTGAACGGGATCATCGTGGAACCGAACGAGGAACTGATAAAGCTGTTTAAAAGGTTCAGGCCCAGAGATGTAGCTTTGGCAATTGGTTGTAGCAACGAGAATACGATCCTGCCCTTTCATATTTCCAAAACGCCCGTACTAAGCTCCTTCGCGGACGCCAGGGAGGTCGATGTCTACAAGACTTTATACCTGCCTGTCATGAGACTGGATGATGCCCTTCAGCATTTGAAATTTGATTTTATAAGCTTGCTAAGCATAGATGTGGAGGGATTGAATTATGAAGTGTTGGAAGGTTCTGTTAAAACTATTGAATCATCCCTTTTAATATGCCTGGAATATGACACGGCAGAGGATCGCGCGCGTTTTTCGAAGTTTTTGGGTAACAGGTTCGATTTGCTTCATGAAGTGGGGTGTAATCTGCTTTATGTTAACAAGGAGCTGGCGGCCAAACTGCAAAAGTAAAAAGCTATTGGGTAACCCGGCAAAATGATGATGGACACCAGGCATCCGGAGGATAAAAACAACGATTAAAAGCAGGGTCTTTTTACTGACAGGCAAGCAAATCCGAGTTCATTGTTTTGATCTTAAGAGCCTGTATTTCAATTTACAATTAAAGTTTTTGAATATTAAAATCTCCTATATTTGCAGTGAGAGGCCTTAAAAAATTTTTAATCCTGTGAAGAATAAGTTGAGAGACTTGTTATTATAAGACATTTTTGAAAGGGTATAAAGGAGCAATTCAAAGAATGCTCACTTATACCTTTTTATTTTTATACCTTCCCTAACCCATTGGAAACGTTACTATTTGATAGTCATATAGTTGCAAATGGACTATGTGACTGAGATGGCGAAGCTATGTCCAACAAAAAAAAGAACTGGTACGCCGTATACACCAAGCCGCGTTGGGAGAAGAAGGTGCATGGTCTTCTGGAAAAGGAAGGTTTTGAAGCGTATTGTCCTTTGAACAGGGTGCGTAAGCAATGGAGTGATCGGGTCAAATGGGTGGACGAGCCGCTGTTCAGATCCTATGTGTTCGTGAGAGCGGCCGGTGATGAACGGACCGGTGTGCGGATGATTAAAGGAGTGGTGAATTTTGTCTATTGGCTGGGGGAACCTGCTATTATACCGGATAAGGAAATAAAGATTATTCGTAAGTTTTTAAATGAATACACAGAGGTGCAGGCTATACCCTTGAATTTGCACAAAAATGCCAGGATAACAATTCGTCAGGGAGCATTTATGGATAAAGAGGCTACGGTCATGAAGGTGTTGAACAATAAGGTGCAGGTGATCATTGAAAGCATAGGGTATTCCCTGGTGGCTGTACTCGATAAATCCAACGTGGTAATATCCGGAAAATAGTAGATTTGAACGATAATTTTTTTATAATATGAAAAACCTCTTTTCTGTCCGGAATAATTTGTTGGGGATGGGAGCTATGCTGGCATTTCTGCTCTGTTCCTGCGGAAATACCAGGCAACTGACGTATATGCAGGGGAAATTCGATACGGCCAGGCTAAGCCAGGTCAGCTTTAGTGAACCTGTTATTCAAAAAGGGGATTTGCTCAATATTTTCGTTTACAGTGATAATGCCGGCGCAACGGCTATGTTTAACCAGGGGCAAGCCGGTTCGGGATCGACGGGCAGCAGCTTAGGCGTAGGCAGTACCTCATCCGGCGCATCCGGCGGTGGTGGTGCATCCGGTGGCGGCATGTCTGGCGGAAGTACTTCATCGGCTTCCAGCGCAGGGTCGCAGCCGGCGCCAGGCTATCTGGTAGACGAGAAGGGCAATATTGAGATGCCTGTACTTGGGCTTTTGCATGTTGATGGAATGAAAAAAGGCCAGTTGAAAGATACGTTGGAGATCCGGTTGAAAGAATTCCTGACAAATCCCTACTGCACAATCCGGTTTCTGAACTATAAGTTTACGATGCTGGGAGAGATTGCCCACCCGGGTATTTTCAGTTTTCCGGGAGATCATGTTAATCTGATGGAAGCTTTGGGATTAGGAGGAGATCTTACTTTTTTCGGGCGCAGAGATAATATCCTGGTGATCAGGGAAAATAACGGCAAACGGGAGTTTGGCCGGCTGGATCTTACCAAACCCGAGGTAATGGGCTCTCCTTATTATTATCTACAGCCTAATGATGTGGTATACATTGAGGCAAACAATAAAAAAGTATCCGCCAACGATCAAACCTCTTACAGAAATGTCTCCATGGCTGCCTCTATCGTTTCCGTATTGGCGATCATCTATACCTTATTTAAAAAATAACCGAACATTTGGTTCAAAGAATCTTTTTCTATGACTGAACAAACTAACGGAGACTCCACAAAGGAAAATGTACAGGTAGAAAACTCCTGGACGTTTGGCCCCAAGGATTTTATTTTTAAATACCTGAAATACCTTCCATGGGTCCTGGTCTGTGCGGCGATCGGAGTGGCGCTTGCATATGTAAAGCTACGTTACAGTGTTCCCATATACAGGACGCAGTCCTCCCTGCTTATTAAAGATGAACATAGCCATGGTAGTGGTGGTGGGGATAAGGACCAGCGTTTTGATGAATTATTCATGAACCAGTCGACCGCTAACCTTAGTAATGAAACGGCCATACTAAAATCGAGGCCTGTATTGAAAAGGGTAGCAAAAGACCTGGGGCTGCAGGTAACCTATTATAACCAGGGTAGTTTACGTTCCAGTTTTTTATACCCCAACACTCCTATTGAAGTCCGTTCTGTGCAGAATATCGATTCCGCCAGGGAGTTCAGTTTTTTAGTGATGGTCCTGAATGAGGATCAGTTTACGCTTAATGATGATAAAACCGCACATTCCTTCGGGCAGCCTTTTTCCTGGTCGGGCAACCAGCTTACGCTGGTCAGGAAGAAGGAGATCGACTTGAAAGATTATGGAAGCGCTAAATTCCAGGTGAACTGGAGATCGATCCAGCAGGCGACCGAATACCTGCTCGGCGGCCTGAAAGTGTCACAGATCGATGCACAGGCGACTATTCTTTCCCTGAGTTTCGATAACGAGAATACCTTACTGGGCATTAATGTATTGAATACCCTTATGTCCGTCTATGATTCTCTTATTATCGAGGATAAAAACAGGATCGCTATTAATACAGAGAACTTTATAGATACCCGTCTGACCAGTCTGCGGGCTGATTTGAATGGTATCGAGGGTAAGCTGAAAGGCAACATGGAACAAAACCAGACTTTTGATATAGAGGATCAATCCAAAAAGTACTTCGATGAAATAGCGGAAGGAGATAAGAAACTGATTGAACTGGAAGTTCGTCTGAAGGTCGTTGACCTGTTATCCGAATACATCGGTAATAAGGGAAATATCCATAAGTTGGTGCCTACGAGCCTGGGCATTGAAGAGCCGGTGCTTTTGCAATTCGTTACAGAGTATAACCGGATGCAGCTGGAGAGAGAGGCGAATCTGAGGACGACTTCAGCTAATAATGCACTGATCGTCGGGTTGGATAATTCGTTGGAGAAATTACGCAAGGATATCATAGAAGCGTTGCAAAATGTAAAGAATGCTTACCAGATAGCCTATAACCGTCTGAAGCAGGAAGAGGAGGGGATGAAATCGGAGTTGAAAACACTGCCGGGTAAGTCCTTGCAATTCCTCAATGTTCAGCGGCAGCAAAAGATACTTGAAGAGTTGTATTCTTTTTTATTGCAGAAAAAGATCGAAAACTCCATTTCTTCGGCTTCGACCATTTCTTATGCCCGGGTACTTGAACCTGCATTGGCTCTTAATGATCCGATTAGCCCTGACAGAAGTAAAATCTATACTTTCAATTTATTAATGGGGCTGATCATTCCGATTGGTTTTATTTTCTTGCTGGAGCTCTTAAAAGATAAGGTGAGCAGCCGGATGGAGGTCGAATCGAGTACCAAGGCCCCAATCCTGGGCGAGATTGGCCACTCAGAGGAAACCAAGACCTCATTGGTAGTCACTCAAAACAGCCGCAGTCTTATTGCCGAGCAATTTCGCATCGTCCGTACCAATTTGCAGTATGTCGCCGGCAGAAAGGAGAGAACCACTATCCTTGTCACCTCTTCTTTCAGCGGGGAGGGGAAGTCTTTTGTCAGTACCAATATGGGGGCGGTCATGGCTTTATCCGGGAAAAAGACGGTTATCATGGAATTCGATATCCGCAAACCCAAGATTGTCTCGGGACTTGATCTGAAACGCAAAATGGGGATCTCCAATTATATCATTGGTAAAGCCACTTTCAATGAACTGCTGGTGAAGGTAAATGGGGCGGATAATCTCTATGTAATTCCCTGCGGCCCTATTCCCCCCAATCCTGCTGAAATCCTTTTGGATACGAGGCTGGACGAATTGATGGAGGAGGTTAAGGCAAATTTTGAAGTGGTGATCATGGATACGGCCCCGGTGGGTCTTGTAAGCGATGCCATTAGCCTGAGCCGGTTTGCCGATTGTACGTTGTATGTGATAAGGCAGGGGTACACTTTCCGGAAGCAGCTGCGGTTTATTAATGAATTGTATATAGCAAAAAAATTACCCTCTTTATCCATTTTGTTAAATGATGTCCAGGCGGGCAGCAGCTATTATGGGGGCTATGGATATTATGGGGGAGGCTATGGTTATGGAGCTTCGTCTGGTTATTTTGAAGATGATTCTCTAAAGAAAAGCAATAAAAGTGCCTTCAAACGGTTAATGGATTGGTGGAAACGAAAGTGAGATTCAATTAATTTTAAACTGATGAGCGAAATGGACATGAAGTCCGAAGAATGGGATTTGGTCATTAAACCCCAATCGAACCTGTTCGAAATCAATTTTAGGGAGATATGGTCTTACCGTGATCTGCTGATGTTACTTGTACGCCGTGATTTTGTAGCTACCTATAAGCAGACCATTCTTGGTCCCATATGGTTCTTCCTGCAACCAATCCTTACTACGCTTATTTTTGTGATCATTTTCGGCCGGGTCGCGGGGATTTCCACCGACGGGGTACCGATGATACTGTTTTATATGGCGGGGATTACTTTATGGAATTATTTTTCAGAAAGCCTTAACAAGACTTCGACTGTGTTTAAGGACAACGCAAATATTTTCGGAAAGGTGTATTTCCCCCGACTGATAATGCCCTTGTCCATCGTAGTAAGCAATCTTGTAAAGCTCGGCATTCAATTCTCCTTATTCCTTATTTTCTGGTTATATTATCTTCTTTTTAAAGGCGATATACATCCTACCATATATGTGCTGCTTACTCCCCTGCTGATCTTGCTTCTGGGCTTGCTTGGCCTGGGTTTTGGAATGCTGATATCGGCCCTGACCACCAAATACAGGGACCTGGTGTTCCTGTTAACCTTCGGTATACAGTTATTAATGTACGCGACTCCTGTGATTTACCCCTTATCCAGCATTGGACAGAAATATAAATGGCTGATACTTGCCAATCCCATGAGCGCTATCGTAGAAACCTTCCGGCTTGGTTTTTTGGGCAAGGGCAGCTTTAGCGTGGGATCGCTGGCATATAGCACCGCTACGACCCTTTTCATTCTATTCCTGGGGACGCTGATATTTAATAAAGTAGAAAAAAGTTTTATGGATACGGTATAGTTGGAATACCGGATAAATTTCGGAAGTAATATTATGAGCGATACAGTTATAAAAGTGGAAAATATCTCTAAGCTCTACCGACTTGGTGAAGTAGGTACAGGGACCATTAGCCATGACCTGAATCGTTGGTGGGCTAAAGTAAGGGGTAAGGAAGATCCTTTTGCGAAGCTGGGGGAGTCCAATGATCGTTCTGTTAAGGGGAACAGTGATTATGCCTGGGCGCTGCAGGACATAAGTTTTGAAGTAAGGAAAGGGGAGGTGTTGGGCGTTATCGGAAGAAACGGCGCCGGCAAGTCGACATTGTTGAAGATTTTGTCAAAAGTCACACAGCCTACCAAGGGCCAGATTAAGGCAAAAGGGAGGATAGCTTCCTTGTTGGAAGTGGGTACCGGTTTTCATCCTGAATTAACAGGCCGGGAAAACATATATTTAAACGGAGCGATACTTGGGATGACAAAAGCGGAGATTAGGAGGAAATTCGATGAGATTGTCGACTTTGCGGGGATAAGCCGCTATATCGATACACCTGTAAAAAGGTATAGCAGCGGCATGTATGTAAGGTTGGCTTTCGCGGTGGCGGCTCATCTTGAACCCGAAATATTGATAGTGGATGAAGTGCTGGCTGTCGGGGATGCGGAATTTCAAAAAAAGGCGCTTGGCAAAATGAAGGACGTCAGTACGCAACAGGGGCGAACCGTTCTATTTGTAAGTCATAATATGGGCGCCATTCAGAATCTGTGTGATGAGGTGTTGATCCTGAATAAGGGAGGACTGTCTTTCCTGGGGGGGATTAGTGAAGGTATAAAACACTATCTGGATCATGAATTTGTGGAAGGTTTATTCGAGTATAAAGCGAATGCGGAAGATAATAAAACTTGTTTTTCAAGCATTCATGTTGAGAACGGGAGCGGAGCCATTAAAGGCGATTTCGGGTTCGACGAGATGATAAAAGTGAAGATGACCTTATGTGTTAAGGAAAATAGTTTAAATGCCAAAGTAGGCTTTCGGGTGCAGGATAATATGGAACGGCGCATTTTTACTTCAGAAATGAATATCAGCGATCTTACCAATAAGCCCGGGGAATTATCTGTAAATGTGGATATTCCGTCAAAAATCTTAATGCCTGGAAAATATAGTCTGACGTTTGCAGTTCATATTCCAAACATAGCGATGATCGAATTACTAAATGATATTGTTTGTTTTGAAATCCAGGAAACCGGCTCCTCCGTGTATCAATATCTGGGCAGTGACAGTGGTTGCGTGTTTGTTAATTGTGACTGGAGCTTATTATAATATTAATTTATAATATATGGCACTCAATTTTGTTAGAAAATATTTAGGTATCGATATCTCCAGACATATTGTTCCCAAGGCTGAAAAACCGCTTTCGGAACAAGGTCAGCGGAAGGTGCAGGTGGGCAAATTCTCTTTAAGCGCCAATGAGTCCCATTTAATCGAAGAGTATCTCGCCATCTATAAATATTACTCCAGGAACCTGGCAAGAATTGCCAAGGGCGTTAGCGAAACGTATGAAGAAGGCTCTATAATGGATGTCGGGGCGAATATCGGCGATAGCATTGCCCTTATAAGAAGTGAGAATTGTGATAGTCAGATCTATGCTATAGAAGGAGATAAGAACTACTTCAACCTTTTGAAACAGAATGCTGATAGTCTGTTCAAGAAGGTAGTCATCAGCAATGTTTTTTTTGGCGAGAATAAAGCTACTATTAAATCCGACCTGGTAGCAGTAGGCGGAACGCTGAACCTCAAGCAGAATTCAGATTCTGATAATAATGTCGAAATAATTACGTTGGACGAATACGTGGCGGCAAAGGAAATCAAGAATCTTAAGTTGATAAAAGTCGACACTGATGGATTTGATCTAATGATTTTGCGCGGAGGTTTAAAAACGATTGAATCCCAAAAACCCGTTTTGTTTTTTGAGTATGATGATGAATACCTGAAGCAAAATAAAGAGGATGGTCTTGAAACGCTTAACCAGCTTAGAGGTCTTGGATATGACAAGATCATGTATTATGATAATTACGGAAGGTATTTAACTTCGGCCAGTTTGGATGACACCGCCATTATAGAAGACATGTATTCATACATCCGCAATGGCAAGGGTGCATTCCCCTATTTCGACCTGTGCATCTTTCATAATTCTGACAGCGGACTGGCAGATAGGATCATAAATAAGGAGCGTCTTTATTTCAGAAACAATTAATTTAGAAACTTCCATGGTCTTATAATATGGAAAAATACCTGGTTACTGGTTTTTCTGGTTTCGTAAGCGGTCATTTGTTAGAATACCTTTCGCAGTTGGGAAGGCCAGTGGAAGTAATTGGTTTAAGCCGTCATGAGAGAATGTCGTATTCTTATAAAAATTTAAAAATAACGACATACCAGATTGACCTGATGGACGCAAGCCGAACCAACGAGATCATTAATATTGTCAGGCCCGATTACATAATTCACTTAGCCTCGGATAGCAGTGTGGCCTATAGCTGGCAGCAGCCTGTCCAGAGTTTCCAGAATAATACGAACATATTTTTGAACCTGATTGAAAGTGTGAGGGTTGCCAGGCTTAAGTGCCGCATTCTTTCAATTGGCTCTTCGGAAGAATACGGAATAGTGGACCCGGAGACCGTTCCATTGACGGAAAAGCATTCGTTAAACCCGATAAGCCCTTATGCAGTTGCAAGAGTCTCCCAGGAATTGTTAAGTAAAATTTATGCCCAGGGCTATGGCATGGATATTATCATTACCAGATCATTCAATCATATCGGACCGGGACAAAAGGATAGTTTCGTTATATCTTCTTTCGCCCGGCAAATCGTGCGAATGGAAAATGGAAGCCAGAGTGAACTGGAAGTAGGCAATATAGATATCGTGAGGGATTTTCTGGATGTAAGGGATGTTGTAAGAGCATATGTCGAGCTTCTTGAAAAGGGCCGGAACGGAGAAATCTATAATATTTGCAGCGGAACGGGTTATACATTGAAATCGATTCTGGATAAGATGATGTCAATTGCCGAAATCAATTTAAAATATCATATAAACACAGACCTGATACGACCGTCTGATAACCCGATTATAATCGGAAGCAACGAAAAGATCATGTCGGAATGCAACTGGGCACCGGAAATCCCGATAGAAAAAAGTCTGAATGATATTATGAATTATTGGAGAAAAGAAATAGAAAAGCAGGTATGAAAGTATTATTCGATCACCAGATTTTTACTACGCAGAAATTTGGCGGTATCAGCCGTTATTTTAATGAAATAATGAAAATTCAGGATGCGTCATTTGATGTCGATAAGATAGATCCGGAACTAATTCCTTTACCTGACCCGGAGCTCGTAAATCCTGGTTTGGTTAGCCGGGGGATTCAATTTGCAAAGAGAAAAATCGGGATTAAGGAGAAAGATGTAAAGCCGGTCCTGCCTGAGGAGATCGTAAATAAACTTAAGGGAGGAGCGTTTGATATTTTTCATCCGACGTATTTCGATCCTTACTTTGTCGAATACGTCAGGAAACCGTTTGTGTTGACCGTGTATGATATGGTGCATGAGATTTACACGGAATTGTTTACGCTGGCCGATGGAACGAGCAATAATAAAAAACTTCTGTGTGATAAGGCGGAGAGCATAATTACTATCTCTCATACTACTAAAAGAGATTTGGTTAATATTCTAAAGATAAGTGAAGAGAAGGTGCATGCGATTCCGCTTGCGTCCGACTTTGACAAGGTAGTGGCGACTGCGCCTGCCCAGATATCGGGGATCGATAACTTTATATTGTTTACAGGGGCCAGATGGACGTATAAGAATTTTTATTTTACGGCGATCGCATTAGCTGATATTTTAAAGCAGGACAAGACACTGCAGCTGCTGTGCACCGGCCATGCGTTTACAGATAGTGAATTGCAATTTTTTGAAAATCTTGGGATCGGGTCGCAGGTTAAGCATATTTTTCTTAAAAATGACAGTGAGCTCGCCTGGGCGTATCAGAATGCCAGGGTATTTATTTTCCCCTCTTTATATGAAGGGTTCGGTTTTCCTTTGTTAGAGGCGTTTGCATCGGATTGCCCGGTTGTATCCAGCCGGGGCGGGTCCTTACTGGAAGTGGGGGGTGAAGGCGCATTATTTTTCGACCCTAAGAATTTTACCGGGATTCAGGATGCAACGGTCAAAGCCCTGTATGATTCGGAACTGCGGAAGGAAATGATAAAGAAGGGCCGGATACAGTTTCAACAATACAGTTGGGAAAAATGCAGGTCCGCGACGCTGGAAGTTTATAAGTCGATACTCCAATGAAAAATTATATTCCCAGCTTAAATGGCCTTAGGGCCCTAAGTATAATTACGGTTATTCTAGGCCACCTGAACGTCAGGAATTTTCCCGGCATTCGAATCCCTTTTCCGCTTACAATTTTTACGGATTCGACTTTGGGGGTTAATGTTTTCTTTGTCATTAGCGGATTTTTGATCACTACCCTACTGATAGAGGAAGAAAAGGAATCCGGGTCTATAAACCTGAAGAATTTTTACATAAGGAGGATGATCAGGATTTTTCCGGCATATTATTTTCTTTTACTGGTTTATTTGATATTGCAGTTATCTTCCGTCTTACACTTTACGGGGCGTTCCTGGTTATCCTCTCTCTTTTATTATAAATACCTGGACGGAGGCGATTGGGAAAGCGGTCACTTCTGGTCCTTAAGTGTTGAGGAACATTTTTACCTGGTGTGGCCGCTGGTTTTCAAGTTTTGGAAAAGGGGCCGGATTTATTTCGCCTATGCGGTCGTTCTCCTGGTTGTTTTTTTCCGGCTTAATTCTTACATGAAGTTTTTGCCTTACCAGATATTGGATAGCTCCGTGTCCCTGTTTCAACGTGTCGATGCAATAATGATCGGTTGTTTATTGGCATTGTACAGAACGAGGATCAATCCGTGGGTTATAAAAATTTCCAGAAATGGAGCCCTTCCGATATTGATTCTGCTGGCAATAGCTTGTTTAGCCACCAATTTCCTGACAGACTGGAACCTTACTCATCATTGGCATATGGGCCTTTTGCTGGTGCCGTTAGGGATAGGATGGTCCGCGGGAATTATCAGTAATTTTTTAATTGGATTGCTTTTACTGGTTTCGATAAATAGCAAGGGCTTGTGGTTTAAATTTTTAAACGCGCCTTTCATGAACGTTATTGGAAAGCTATCCTATTCTTTATATCTATGGCAGCAGCTGTTCTTTTCTGATCATCTGGGCCCCTTTAGTCATTTCCCCCTGAATCTTTGTTGTATTGTTATTGCTGCATTAATATCTTATAATTTTATCGAGAAGCCATTCCTTAAGTTAAAAAAAGCATACGAAACAATAAGAATTTCAAAAACTGATCGCTTAAAAGAAAGACTTGGATGGCAGCTTTAAAGAAACGAATTGGGAAGGTCTTCACTCACTTTGGGGTGAAAAAGAAAGCGCTGGGAGTATATTTTTTCTTTTTCAATGGCCAAAAAGATCTTGTTGCTTTTTATAGGAAAAAAGTGATTCCCCTGACTGTCAGAAGAAGGTCGGCTAACGGCATTTATGCGATAGTTCTGGATTCCGACTGGCTTGGGTTAGGCGCACGTATTGTAAAGACAATTGAAATATTATTATACTGTGAAGAAAGGGGGCTTATTCCTGCCATAAAATATAATTATTTGGAGAAGGGGCATGGCAAGGCGGATTATTTCGGTGAACTGTTTTGCTATAAGGGTCCGGATGCGGAACGGGTATCGGCCAAAGCAAAATATACGAGTATCCGGGATATCGACGAATTGGGGTGGCCGGAAGACTATAACCGAAAATTGAAGCTGTCTTTTGCCAAAACATTGTTTGATAAATATTTTTCCATCTGCCCGGAAATATTGGCGGAAGTCGATAGCTTTTGTAAAGATCGTTTTGGAGCTAACAGGGTCCTTGGAGTCCACTACCGGGGAACGGATAAGGCTGGTGAGGCGCCCCTGGTTGCCAAAGAGCGATTGATCGATTATATAAAAGAGGCGATCGGCGAAGATCTCCGTTTTAACGCTCTTTTTGTTTCTACGGATGACGAGGTGCTCCTCCGGTTCCTGAAAAATTCGGATTTACCGGTTCCCGTATTATTCCGGGAGGATGCTGTCCGTTCATCTGACGGGGATCAGTTTCACCGGAAGAAGGAAATTTCGAAATCCGTCATCAACCGGGATGCCATTGTGAATATGCTGATCATGTCGCGTTGTAGTTTTTTAATAAAGACGGCTTCCATTTTAAGCGATTGCTCCGTCCTGTTCAATCCTGAAATCAAAGTAAGGGTTATCAGTTTTCCCCATTCGGATAACCTGACGTGGTGGCCTGCGACAGAGATAAACGCAAGTAATAGATCATTGATTCCAGCCGATGCCTATGGAAGATAAGCTACCACATATCGTTTTTGTCATTCACGATGTGGAAGGAGGGGTGGCGTCTATGAACCATCAGATCATTGAAAACGGCGATTTCGGAAGATATTTTCAGGTACATGTCGTCTTATGGCGGACGCAAGAGGATAAAAGCAAAAGCTTCAGAGGCATTTTTACAAAGGTGAGGGACCTGAATAATTTTGTTTATTCCGTTGATGACAACTATTACTTTGTGTTAAAGAGGCTGAACAAGCTGTTAAATAATTGGAATGGAATGATCGTAACTAATGACGGCATCGAATTGGAAGCGATCAGAAAGTTCGGTACCGGTTCGGTTCTGTTTTCAATCGTTCATGATTTTTACAATCTCAAACTGGCTATTGAAAATGCGGATTTGGTGGATTATTTTATCTGTCATACGGAAGTCTTTTCAAAGGCGTTGTTGAGCAGCTCCGTTTTGAGGGAAAGAGTGGGCTATTTACTCCATGGTGTTAAGGTGGCTCCGGTGGATGCTGTAAAGAGGGAGATGGGAGAAAGAAGGCTGAAGATCGTTTCTGTTTCGAGGCTAACAGAAAGCAAAGGGGTATTGCTTTTGGCGGGTATTGACCAACGCTTGTTAGAAAAAGGGGTTGAAGTAGAGTGGCTGGTGATCGGCAGCGGGGAGGTGGAGGGGCAATTACGCAAACAATGGGAAGGGAAAACGAATATAAGCTTTCGGAAGCCGGATACGCAGGAGGAAGTATATGAACTGGTGTCGACGGGGGATATTTTCATTAGTCCAAGCTATTTTGAAGGGTATGGCATCGCTTTACTGGAAGCGATGTCTTGCGGGTTAGTTCCGGTGATACACCGCCTGCCTGTCGGAGTTTATTCCAATCTGGCCGATACCATCGGATTTTCAGTGGCGCCTGGCGATATGGAAGCCATGGCTCAATCTATTGGCCGGTTGCATGCGGACAGGAGCCTGCTGGCTGATATGAGAGAGAGGGCGCGGCAATTGATAGTCAGTCAGTATGATATTTTAAGGACTTCGGAAGCCTTTCTGGAATATTTTAAGGAGAATACGGCTGCCAGGGTAAACAGGCAGCTACAGCCCAGGCAATATCCTTCAGCGGGCATTTTGGATAAACCTTTTATTCCCGGGGGGATATCCCGCTGGGTAAAAAAAAACAGGTAGTAAAAGATCAATATGGACTCACCGTTGGTTAGCGTTTTGATGACTGCTTATAACAGGGAAAAATTTATTGCAGAGGCTATCGAGAGTGTGCTGGAATCTTCTTTTACCGATTTGGAGCTGATTATTGTAGATGATGGTTCTTCGGATTCGACCGTAAGTATTGCACAAAGTTATGCCGGAAAGGATTCCCGGGTGAAAGTATATATAAATGAGAGTAACCTGGGCGACTATCCAAACCGTAACCGTGCGGCAAGCTATGCCAGGGGAAAATATCTTAAATACCTGGATTCCGATGATCTTCTTTATAGGCATGGATTGGCGGCTTTTGTCGATTTTATGGAAGGGGACCAGGAGGTAGCCATGGGTATTTCTTATAGAAAGAACCTGACGCATCGGCCTTTTCCTGTCATTATGGGTCCGAGGGAGTCTTTGCGGTATCATTTTTTTACGGAGGGCTTTTTGGATTGTGCTCCTACGGGAACGATCATTAGAAGGGATTGTTTTGAAAAACTGGGTCGTTTTTCCGGGAAGAGGATGATCGGGGACCTTGAATTCGGATTAAAAACGGCCATTCATTATAAGGTTATGATTTTGCCGCCTGCACTGGCTTTCTGGAGAAATCACGGGGACCAGGAAGTATTCATAGGGATCAACGATAATCTTTACCCGGCATTGTCCGAAGCCGTATTGAAGGAGCAATTCACTGGTTTATCGGATATTGTGTTAACTGATGCGGAGAAATTTAAAATATTGCAGGGCTTATTTCGTTCACATAGAAAGGAGTGGGTTAAGAAATTCGTAAAGCGAATATTGTTCTTAAAGAAATGACATCCGGAATTAATTAATAATACTCAATTTAAAGCGGGGTGATTTTTATGAAGCAGTTACTTAGGAAAATTACACGTACGGTTGGATTGGATATAGTAAGCTATCCTCACTTTTCTGAAAAGCAGCGGCTTGCTTTATTTAAGAGGTTCGATATCCGAACTATAGTAGACATAGGGGCCAATCAAGGGCAATATGCGACCTACATGAGGGGTATTGGATTTGAGGGAACGATTATATCGTTCGAGCCCGTGAGGGCTACTTATGAAAAGTTGAGTTCGTTGGCTACGGGAGATGTAAAATGGGTAACGAAGAATATGGCATTCGGGGATACGGATATGGAGGCCACCATTAATGTAAGTGAAAATACCTTAAGCAGTTCTTTGCTTCCTCCTCTTGATGGTTTCCTTCATTCCACACCCGAGGCAAAAGTGGTAAGCCAGGAAAAGGTTAAGGTAGTCAAGCTGGATACCTGGGTTCCGGATTTGTTGAAGAATGAAAAGAATTATTTTTTGAAGGTCGATGCCCAGGGATATGAAAGAAAGATTCTGGAGGGGGCTCAACTTTCTTTGCATCATTTTGCCGGTATCCAAATTGAGCTTTCTTTAACAAGCCTCTATGAAGGCGAGAATACATTTTTTGAGCTATTCCCGTTGATATTAAGTAAGGGGTTTAAGCTCTATGTGATGGAAAACGGGTATTGTAATCCGGTTACAGGGGAAGTATTGCAGCTGGAGTTAATATTGTTTCGAAATGATTAAGGAAGATATTTAATATGCTGATCGTTAAGATTCATTATGGGCTGGGGAATCAATTATTTCAATATGCATTTGCCAGGAGTCTGTCGCTGCGAAAAAATACGAATTTCCGGCTTGATATAAGTTTTTTCGAGACGGATACTTTTGACCGCCATCCCAGGGTATACCAGCTCAATCAGTTCAATATCCAGGAAAAGATAGCTTCCGGCGAAGAGATAAAAGAGTTCCTTAATCCTTCGATGCTGAAAAGACGGTGGAGAAGCGTGGCAAACCGTTTCCTGAGATATTATAAAAGAAAGGTAGTCAATGAATCGAGGGCGGATTTCGACGAGAATATTTTTCGCGTAAAGGATGGGGCTTACCTGTTTGGTTTCTGGCAGGATATAAGATATTTTTCTGCCATAGAGGATGTGCTGAAAAAGGAGCTGGTTTTTAAGAATATGCCGACCGGGCTCAATAAGGAAATATTGGGGCAGATAGAAACGACCCATTCGATAAGTCTTCATATACGCCGGGGAGATTATCTTACGGACAGTCATGCCGTCAATAATCTGGGGGTTTGTGATTTGTCTTATTATCAACGTGCGGTGGAGAGGATGTCGCAGCGGGTCAGCGACCCTGTATTCTATATATTTTCCGATGATCCTGAATGGGTAAGGGGAAATTTTCATATCCCGTTCCAGACTGTTTTCGTCAGTAATAATTCAGAGGAGAATGCTTTTGAGGATTTGCGTCTTATGAGCAACTGCCGGCATCATATCATTGCGAATAGCAGCTTCAGCTGTTGGGGAGCTCTGTTGTCCGCGAATAAGGATAAGATTGTCATTGCTCCCCGGGTTTGGAGGAGCAATGGTCCGGATATGTTCCTGCCATCCGGGTGGATGGCGCTGTAAAATCGATATCAATGGAGAATAAAAATTCCGGGAGCCCCCTTGTCTCTGTCATCATACCTGCATACAATGCGGGAAAGCTCCTTTCGGGAACGATACAAAGCCTTTTAGATCAACAATATGCATTTCTTGAGATCATCATTGTCAACGATGGTTCGTCGGATAACACGGAACAAATTGTCAAGACCTATACTTTTGACAGCCGGATAAAATATATTTTCCAGGAGAATAAGGGTTGTTCCGGCGCGAAAAATACGGGAATGGCCGTGGCTACCGGTGATTTTATCCAATACCTGGATGCGGATGATGTACTCAGTCCCGATAAGATATCAGAGCAGGTCCATGCTTTACAGGATCGGGCGGATGAAATAGCCGTGTGCAGGACAAAGGCCTTTTTCGGGGATATTCATGAACCAGGAATGTCTGAGATCGATACGGATTTTCTGTATAATACGGATAACACTTTTGAATTTCTGCTTAATTTATATGGTATCAACGGGAATGATGGAATGATCCAGCCCAATGCTTTTTTAATTTCACGCAAGCTGGCGGAAAGCATAGGGCCCTGGGATACCTCCCTTTCGCCTTCCCCGGATGAGGATGGCGAATATTTTTGCAGGGCATTGCTTGCGGCAAAGGGGCTTTTATTTACAACGGGGGGGGTAAATTATTATCGCAAGCATCCGAGCACAGAGAGCAGCCTCTCCCGGCAGGTAAGTCACCGGCATGCCAAAGGGGCTTTGCGATCGCTGCAATTGATTAAAAATCAATTACTTTCCAGGGAGAATTCCTCTCGCGTCAAAGAATTGATGGCGCAACGGTTTGCCAATTTCATTTATTTATACTCGTTTTATAAAGATTTGGGCAGAGCGGCTAAAAATGAAATTCATGAATTGGGTATAACAAAGGTCCCTGAGACGGGGGGGGGCAATTTCAAAAGACTGGCAAGATGGGTCGGGTTTGATAATGCATTGAGATTCAAGAATTTGCTTTCGCGTAAATGGAGAAAATGAAACTGGCTATTATCGTCAGCCACCCGATTCAATACAATACCCCTTTATTCAGGCTTTTGACTGAAAGGGATATTATTGAGATCATGGTCTTTTATACCTGGGGTGAGGCCGTGCTCGAGAATAAATACGACCCTGGTTTCGGGAAGGTGATCCATTGGGATATACCCTTACTGGAAGGATATCCCTCGCAATTTCTGAAAAACACTTCTACAGAGCCGGGATCTCATCATTTCAATGGAATTATAAATCCGGATAGTATTCAGCGGATAGATGAATGGCAACCGGATGCCTTATTGATATATGGGTGGAATTTCAGGAGCCATTTGAAGCTGATGCGTTATTATAAAGGTAGAATCCCGGTTTATTTCAGGGGGGACTCCACTCTGCTGGATCAGCAGGCTGGAATGAAATCCCTTATTCGCAGGATTATCCTGAAATGGGTATACAGGCATGTGGATAAGGTATTCTATGTCGGTGAAAATAACAGGAATTATTTTAAAGAGGCTGGCCTGAAAGAATCCGGATTGATATTAGCGCCTCATGTGGTCGACAATGAATTCTTCCAGGCAAATGCCGGCTATTATGAACAGGAAGCGCAGAGATGGCGCCTGTCTTTGGGAATTGGAGAAGACAGCATTGTCTTCCTCTTTGCGGGAAAGCTGGAGAAAAAAAAATCTCCTTTTCTTTTATTGAATGCATTTAATGCCTGTTCTTTTCCGTCCGGGATACATCTGATCTTTGTCGGGAATGGCGAAATGGAAGAGTCTCTGAAATCAGCGGCCAAAATACCCAATGTGCATTTTATAGAATTCCAGAATCAAAAAAAGATGCCGGTCGTATACAGGTTGGCTGATGTGGTTGTATTGCCTTCCGGAGGCCCCGGGGAGACATGGGGATTGGCTATTAACGAGGCGATGGCTTCGGGTCGGCCGGTTATCGCCAGCACTAAATGCGGGGGAGCTGTCGATCTTATAAGGCCGGGGGTCAACGGGTATATTTTTAAATCCGGGAGTGAAAGCGATCTGCAGGAGAAAATGCAGGCTTTATCAAAAGGGAAAGGGGGCATCAAGGAAATGGGCCGTCAGGCTATGTTATATATACGGCAGTTCTCTCTTTCGGGGGTTGCCCGGGAAATCGAGCGGACTGTCACGGGCGCAAGCGTCAACCGTTGATCTTACAACATGAGTATCGTAATCTGTAAACTTCCTAAAGCCGGCCTTGGAAATCAATTATTCCCATTGGTCAAGGCCGCTACTTTTGCAAAGTTGAACGACTTGTCTCTTATTGTAACCGGGTACAACCAGCTTAAGATAGGGCCTTATATCCGTGGCGAAAAGGTAAAAAGGAAATACAAAGGCTATTTTTCTTTTGAGAGAAGTCTCTTTGGCCGGCTGTTGGACAACTATTCATTGTGGCAGTACAGGAATTATGAATCCGTCCATGAGCCTGCGATAGAGAAGTTGCCGGCCGAAATGACAAAAGGGAAAAGGTTTTTATTTTCGGAGATACCACACTGGAGTGACTATTTTACAGGGTTGAAGGAGCATCGCGATTTGGCTATTTCTCTCTTAAAGGGCATGATCAGTGATGATATAATGAGGAGAACGGACCGTATTCCGGCGCCATGCGTAGGGGTCCATATCCGGATGGGGGATTTTCGCAAATTAAGGGAGGGGGAGGCATTTACCTCAGCAGGCGCTGTCAGAACGCCGGAATATTACTTTGTCGATATTATCGGGGCCATTCGGAAAATAAATGGAGGTGAGCTCCCGGTTTCTGTGTTTACGGATGGTTACGGGAAGGAGTTCGAAAAGATTTTTACTTTGAAAAACGTGAGCATAGTAGAGGGGAATCCGGACATCGTGGATCTGCTGCTGCTTAGTAAAAGCCGCATCATAGTAGCTTCCGCGGGGAGCACTTTCAGCTACTGGGCCGGCTTCCTGTCCGACTCCCCGCTGATCATGCACCCGGACCATTTACATGCGCCTGTACGTCCCGCAGAAATCAACAGGCGTCTGTATGAGGGGGCTTTTACACCAGGGAGCCCGGAAACCCTATTGGAAAAAAATATTAAACAAATAGGCAATGAATAGAATCCAGCCGGTGGATGGTCTTCGGAGTTTCGCGGTATTGGGCGTTATCTGGGCGCATTGCTGGATGTTCTTCGGCAATCCGTCCTTATTTATAGCTGGCGTGAATATCAATCAGTTTTTTGCATTCGGCGGCATAGGAGTGGATCTTTTTTTTGTGATCAGCGGCTTTTGTATGTACCTGATGCATTCTAAGAATTCAGCCCATTTCAGTCTCCCCCTATATGGTAGTTTCATAAGGAAACGATGGCTTCGGATAGCGCCGGCATTCTATTTCGTTGTATTATTCGAGTCTATTAAATACCTTGCTACGCAGGGGATCTTTCCGGCGAAAAGTTTTATTTATCATCTTCTTTTCATCAATACGTTCAACCCGGATAACGTCCTTTCGCCTCCATTCTGGTCGTTGGCTACTGAGTGGCATTTTTATCTGATCCTGCCATTTATCTTTATATCGGATCTGTCCGGGAAGTACCTGTATACAAGGGTGCTTTTATTAATGTTAATCTGCCTCCTGTTACGCTTGTGGTTATACCATGGGTATGATCTGAGTTTGGGTATTACCATACCAAGCGACAAGATCTGGTATCGGTTCGTAGAATTTGGTTTTGGTATCCTCGCGGCACGCTTCTACATCGATAAGAACCCGTTACCTTCATTTTTAAGAGGAAATATTGGTTTTATAGTGTGCTTTTTAGTTGCTTTTTCAGGCAGGCTATGTATGACGACGAATGTGATCCTGCATCTTGGGAAAATGGCTTTTATTGCACGGGCCTTTGGGGAACCGATACTCACCTTCGGGTTTGCCTTAATGATCCTGAACCTGATAAATACGGAAAGTCTTTTCAAAAAGATAATTGTAGCCCCTCCCTTTCTTTTTATCGGTAGAATATCTTACAGTATGTATTTGTGGCATTGGATGATCGCTTCATCGGTAAGTTTTTTCATCATTTCTCACAGAGGGGTCTCGAATGTTGGTCAGGAATTGGCCTTTTTGATTTGCGTAATCTTTTGTATCCCGATAGCCATTTTATCTTATCGTTACCTGGAGGCGCCCTATTTTAAAAAACGTAATAAGATCGAGACGATCGGTACAGCCGCTGTCTGAGGGATATAAGTATGAAATTTATGAAGATATTACTTGTCGGGTCCGATCAGGTCTGGTCTCTGGAGAAAATATATATAAAATATCTTTTGCAGGAGGGGGTGTCCGTGGAGCTTTTTGCGGCACAGAATTTATTTTATGAATACAATAGCCGGAGTATTGCCAATAAATTAAAAATACGTGCGGGGTTTTCGGGGATTTACAGAGATATCAATGAACAACTGCGCACCCGGATTGAGCAATTCCAGCCTGATATCGTCTGGGTCTTTAAGGGAATGGAGGTAATGCCGGAAACGCTGAAATGGATGAGCGCTAAGGGAATACGAACGGTAAATTATAATCCTGATAACCCTTTTATTTTTTCGGGCAGGGGGAGCGGAAATAGATTTGTTACCGGGTCTATAAGTTTATACGATCTGCACTTCACCTATAACCTGGCGGTAAAGAAAAGGTTGGAAGAACAACTGAACCTGCAGACGGCTTTTTTACCGTTTGGGTTTGAGCTGGCCGGGGATGTCTTTCAATCGGCTATCCGTGAGGAGGAAGTCCTCCGGGCCTGTTTTTTAGGCAATCCGGACATTCAAAGGGCTGCCCTGGTAAAGGAGTTGGTGAATTCGGGTATTCCAATGGATCTATATGGAAATGAGTGGGGAAAATTTCTGAATGATAATCCGCTGTTAAGGATATATCCTGCGGTATACGGGGATGATTTCTGGAAGACACTGCGTCGTTACCGGGTTCAGCTGAATCTTATGCGTGTTCATAATGAGGATTCTCATAATATGCGTAGCTTTGAAGTGCCGGGCATAGGAGGTATTATGCTGGCTCCGGCTACCACAGAGCATAAGTTGTTTTTTAAAGATGGGGAGGAGGCGTTCTTATTCTCCGGGGTCGGGGAATGCGCCGGAAAAGCAAAATATATCCTGGGGCTGAATAAGGAGGAGTCGGATAAGATAAGGGACCGGGCACATAGGAGATGTATTGAAGATGGGTATACCTATGAGCAGCGGGTAAAGAATGCTCTGGGGACGTTAAAAAGTTTATATGCGCAGGCTGGCGATCCTTCATTTTAACCCTATAGAATTGTACCCGCCGGTATTGAATTGGCTTCATTTTCTGGCAGAGAAGGGAGGAGGGGATTTCCAGGTCACTGTATTTACCATGCATGCAGGCGATGGGCATGCTGTTTTTGTAGCGCCTTCCAACACAATAAAAATAGTGCGTCTGGGTTCGTTGGGAAAGAAGGCAGGCATGGCCTACCTGAATTACCTGTATTATTATGCCGGCAGCCTGCTTCAGTTGATAAAATTAAAACCTGACATTGTCTTCTATTACGAGACCTTGTCTTCTTTTCCGGTTTTTGTTTTAAAAAAATATTTCCGGAGAAATACCGCTTTGTTCATTCATTATCACGAGTACACGTCTAAGAAGGAATATGAGCAGGGTATGGTGCTCGGTCGTTGGGGCCATCGGCTGGAAACAAAATTATATCCATTGGCGGAATGGATATCCCATACTAACAGCGACAGGATACAGCTTTTCAGGAAGGATCTGGCGGGGGTATTGCTTCCTCCTGTATATCCTTTGCCGAATTATCCGCCCTCTTCGTGGCGGTCGGCTGTGCAGGCAACGACCTCCATCGGTCTTCCTGTGAGGATGGTATATGTGGGAGCGATGAGCCTGGACACGATGTATACGAGGGAAATGGCGGAATGGGTAGCGGGGCAATCGGGTAAAGTGATATGGGATATATACTCCGACAATTACACGGATGAGGCGAGGGCCTATCTAATGTCATTTGGTGAAAGCCTTATCCGGTTCAGGCGGGGGGTCGATTATTATTCGCTTCCCGGGATACTGGGCGGTTATAATATAGGCCTGATCTTATATAAGGGACATATCCCCAACTATGTTTATAATGCGCCTAACAAATTGTTCGAATATATGGCCTGCGGGCTGGATATATGGTTTCCGGCTGTCATGCTCGGCTGTCACTCCTTTGTAACGGAGGGGGTATATCCGAAAGTCATGGGTTTTGATTTCACTAATCTTTCAGAACTGGATCTGTCTTCAGCGATCGACCGTTCCGGGTCGCGGTTTATTTCCCCGGAATTCTATGCTGAAAAGGCGCTTGCGGAACTGTTATTGAAAATGAAAGAAGTAAAGAAATGAGAATTTTCCTTTTTATATTTTCAGCCGTCCTTTTTATCATACTTCAACTAATAGGGGGGCTTTCTTCCTGGGAGAATCTTTCCGTATGCGTTTCTGTTTTTGCGCTATTGATCTTTTTGCTTAACCTGGGTAATAAGGTGGCTCTCTTTGATATCACGATCATGATGGCCTGTGTCACCTGCCTGATCATGCCGGTTATATTTTATCATTTTTATACAAAGGGAAATCCGCTGGCCCGGATTTGGGTAAAATATATGCCCATCGCCTCGGATGATTATTTTTCTTATGCACTGCCTGGTGTTATTGCGCTCATGGTAGGGTTTAAGATTCCGTTGGGCAAATCGAAGAATGAAGAGGACCCCGGGGTCTATCTGGAGAAGGTAAAAGCGTATTTAGGTCATAATCCTAAACTGGGTTGGTACCTGGTTACAATCGGGGTCGTTGCCGGTTTATTGGACTTCTTGGCCCCTGCCGGCCTCAGTGAATTTTTCTTCCTGGCGGCTCACCTCGTGTTTGTCGGGGTATTTTACGTGATGTATTCCCCCAGTAAAAATAAAAAACTGGTTGTGGCCAGTGCTATCTTGCTGATGCTGGGAGATTCAATACTTACAGGTATGTTCGGCGAGCTGGTGTTTATATTAGCCTGTTCCATGGTATTGGTCTTATTGGGTAAAAAGATAAAATACCGGAAAAAATTATCGCTGGTCATTCTGGGTATTTTCCTCGTCATTCTTATCCAATCCGTTAAAGGGGAATACCGCAGGAGAAGCTGGTTCGGAGGGGGGGCGGATCCGCTGTATTTCGCACAATTAATAGGAGAAAGGATAAGCTCTCCTTCTACTATGCTCGATCCGCAAGGCATGTTTGTGCTTTCCGTGCGGATGAACCAGGGGTGGTTAGTGGCAAATACCATGCGTCTGGTCCCTTCCAGGTATTCTTTTGGCAATGGAGAACCCTTGGTGGAGGCTGTTTTTGCCACCGTGGTACCGCGGTTTCTCTGGCCGGACAAGCCGGAAGCAGGGGGAAAGGCGAATCTTAAAAGGTTCTGGGGGTTTAACCTGATTGGATGGAGCACTAATATCGGAACGCTGGGAGAAGCGTATGCCAACTTCGATCGGGTAGGAGGGATTGTTTATATGTTCTGTTATGGTCTCTTTTTCAGCTTCATATTAACAATGATCCTGAAGCTATCCAAGCGCAGGCCTACCATAATTTTATGGCTGCCCTTCCTCTTTTTTTCGGCGATCAGCGTGGAGACCGATCTGTTGACGACCATGGGAGCTTTGATAAAGAGTGTGATTTTTGCCTGGATTATTTTCCGTGTTTTTGACAGTGGATTCCGTATAAAGCTATGAGGCATCATCTGAATTATTTTTACCGTCATCCGGACCCCATTTATTTTAGTCTGGAGAAATTGTTTACCGCGCTGGGCCGGCAAATAGCTGTTGCCCATACCCTGGAATTCGAGGTAAAGGATACGACGCTGCCAGCGTCGAGCAGCCTGCGATCGATCCTGCCGAATATCCGGTATGTAAAAAAGAACCAGGGGGAGATCAATCATATTACGGGGGATGTGCACTATGCGATACTTGGCTGCAGCAGGCGGAATGTGAATGTGCTGACGATCCATGATTGTGTGCTGTTGCATCGGTATCCGAAGAGCAGTCTACGCTATTGGATATTTAAATGGTTGTGGTACGATCTGCCGGTAAGGAAGGCGGATGCGGTGACGGTCATTTCAGAAAACACCAAAAGGGAGCTGTTGCATTTTATCAGCTGCGATGCGGCAAAGATCAGGGTCATCCCAAATTTTGCGGATCCTCTCTTTCTCCCTGTCCGGCACGGTGCTGAAAATAAAAAGCCCAGGATACTGTTTATCGGCAGTACGCCCAATAAGAACCTGGAACGTCTTATTGAAGCGATGGATGGGATGGAGGTGAAGTTAGACATCGTTGGGAATCCGACTGGTGAGCAGCTTCATCTTCTGGAGCGGCATCATATCGATTATGAGCGGTCATCCGGCCTGACGCAGGAGGCTTTGGTGGAAAAATATATTCAATCCGACCTGCTGGCGTTCCCTTCTACTTACGAGGGGTTTGGCTTGCCGATTATCGAGGCGCAGGCTATTGGACGGCCTGTCCTGACCAGCAATCTGTCGCCGATGCGGGAAGTTGCCGGTCAGGGAGCCTGCCTGGTAGACCCATACGATATTGCCGCCATCAGGGAGGGCATTGAGGCGATCCTGGATAAGGAGGATTATCGTAAGCATATCATAGAAGAAGGATTCAATAACAGGCGGCGCTTCAGCCTGGATAAAGTGGCGGACCAATACGTAGCTTTATACCAGGATTTGCTGCAGCAGAAACTCAATAATTCATAATTCATGTGTGGCATTGCAGGTATCGTAAATTTTAATAACCGGTCCAACGAGTCCTCTTCCATCCGTAAAATGACCCGGGCCATGGCGCACCGCGGCCCGGATGCAGAAGGCTTCTTTGAAGAAGAAGGCCTGGCATTCGGGCATCTCAGGCTCTCGATCATTGACTTGTCTACTGCTGCCAATCAACCTTTCCCGGACAATTCGGGAAGGTATATGATGGTATTCAACGGGGAGATCTATAACTATCATGCCGTGAAATCGTTGATTCCCGATTACGCATTCCGCACCACCAGCGATACGGAGGTGCTGATTGCGGCTTATGCGAAATGGGGGCCGGACTGCCTGAAATATTTCAGGGGCATGTTCGCTTTCGCCATCTGGGACAGGCAGGAGAAAGAAATATTTATTGCCAGGGACCGGATGGGAGTCAAGCCTCTGTATTATTATAAAGACGAGGAAAGACTGTTATTCTCCTCGGAGGTCCGAAGTATCCTGGCAACGGGGCTGGTAGAAAGGAAGCTCAGTCAAAAGGCGCTTGTAGAATACTTCAGTTATCAGTCGGTAAGCTATCCTTATTCGCCCATAGAGGGGATTCTTCAGCTGGAAGCAGGCTCCTGGATGAAAATTAAAGGGGGGCGCCTGGAAAAGGGCGTCTATTGGGATGTAACCCGTACCGAAACGGATTTTGATTTCTCCGACCAGGGGCGGGTAAAAAAAAGAATCCGGGAGCTGATGCTGCAATCTATAGAACGGAGGCTTGTCAGCGATGTGCCGGTCGGGGCTTTCCTGTCCGGGGGGATCGATTCGAGCGCAGTGGTGGGTCTGATGGCGGAAGCCGGCAGTTCCCGACCCAATACCTTCAATATCTCATTTGAAGAAAAGGAATACGATGAATCCGCCTATGCGGAGATCATCGCACGTAAATTCAATACGCAACACACAAAGGTCCTGTTAAAGCCTACCGTTTTCCTGGATGAGCTGCAGAATGCGTTGAATGCCCTTGACACACCCAGCGGCGACGGTATCAACACCTATGTGGTATCGAAGGCCATCCGGCAGAATGGTATGACGGTTGCTCTTTCCGGAGCGGGGGGGGACGAGCTGTTTGCCGGTTATCCCTTTTTTGACCAATATCTTCGTCTGCAGGCCCGTAGTGCATTATGGAAGATACCGGGGGGGGTGAGAAAGGCACTGGCCGGCGCCTTCGCGACGGGGTATCCGGAGGGGAAGAGGGGGAAAATGAGTCAGCTGCTGCAATTGTCCGGTGTCACGATCGATGAGACTTATCCCATCTTCCGGCAGATCCTGTCACCCAACCTGCTGAGGGAGCTTACGAGCCTGGCGGGCCCCGGGAGGCTGATCACGTCGGTAGAGGAGCAGCTTTCCGGGCAGAAGGAGCCGATTAGCGGCCTGCCTTTATTGAGCCAGGTGTCCGTGGCGGAATACCTGGGGTATACCCAACATACTTTATTGAAAGATACAGACCAGATGAGCATGGCCGTGTCACTGGAGGTTCGGGAGCCATTCTTCGATCAGGATCTCGTCGAATTTATCCTTTCCGTGCCTGATAAATGGAAAAAACCTGTCTATCCCAAGAGTCTTTTGGTGGAATCCCTGAAACCCCTGCTGCCGGATGAGATAGTCCACCGGAAGAAGCAGGGCTTTTTATTCCCCTGGAATCACTGGCTTAAAAATGAATTGCGTTCGTTTGGCGATACTCATATAAATAATATGGCACAAAGACCTTTTATCCGGCAGGGATCCCTGATCGATTACTGGAAGCGGTTTCTCGCAGGGGATAAAAACGTTCGCTGGGCTGAGCTATGGCTCTTCATCGTGCTGGACTATTGGCTGGAGAAAAATGAGATCACATGCTGAATTTCGCCATCATCGGATGCGGCGCCATCGGAAGCCGACATGCCATACAGGTTGCCGCCTTAGGGAAATTACAGGCTGTATGCGATATCGTGGAAGAAAGGGCCTGTGGTCTTGGAAAAAAACATGACGCGGCGGTCTATAACAGGGTGGAGGATCTGCTGAGGTCTGAAAAAGAGCTGGATATCCTGGCCGTCTGTACCCCGAATGGCATGCATGCGGAGCATACCATACAGGCATTGAGAGCGGGTTTGCATGTGATCTGCGAAAAGCCCATGGCGCTGCATGCTGCAGATTGCAGGCAAATGATAGAGGAGGCGGAAAAGAGGGACCGGCAACTATTCATCGTGAAACAGAACAGGTTCAATCCCCCCGTAATGGCTGTTAAGCAAATGTTGGACGAGGGAAAATTAGGCCGTATTTATAGCGTTCAAGTCAATTGCTGCTGGAACCGGACGGCTGCTTATTATCTTAATTCCTGGCATGGCACCCGCGAGCTGGACGGAGGGATCCTGTTCACCCAGTTCAGCCATTTTATAGACCTGCTGTACTGGATGGTCGGCGATGTGAGGGAGGTGGTTTCTTTTACGGATAATTTTTCACATAAAGGCGTCATTGCATTTGAGGACACAGGTGTGGCCTGCCTGCGTTTTGAACAGGGTGCGTTGGGCGCGCTGCATTTCAGCGTCAATAGCTATGAGAAGAATATGGAAGGCTCCGTTACTATCGTGGCGGAGAAGGGAACGGTGAAGATCGGTGGACAATACCTGAACGTCCTGGAATACCGGCAGGTTGGACAGGACAGTCCGGAGGAGCTGCCGCCGGGCAACCCGCCCAATGAATATGGCGCTTATCAGGGGTCCATGTCCAATCACGACAAAATGTACCGCCATGTAGTGGATGTAATAACGAAGGGCATACCCAACCGGTTCGGCGGGAATGAAGGATTGAAAACAGTGGAAATCATCGAAAAAATATATAAAGCAGCTTTGTGAAACCAAATCTCCGGAATATAGGAATCGTAAACGTACAATTCGGAGACCAGGTAACCGTTATAGAGCCGGCTAATTTATATGGTTGCGTGCTGGGAGATCATGTTTTTGTGGGGCCTTTCGTGGAGATCCAGGCAAATGTGCGGGTTGGCAACCGGACCAGGATTCAATCCCATACCTTTATCTGTGAAGGGGTGACGATCGGGGAAGACTGCTTTATCGCGCATGGGGTTATGTTCGTCAATGATACTTTTTCCACGGGAGGCCCTGCTGGAAATAAGGAGCTATGGAAAGACACGAAAATCGGCGACAGGGTGTCGATCGGATCGAATGCGACCCTGCTGCCGGTGACGATTTGCGGGGACGTGGTAATAGGTGCGGGCGCCGTCGTGACGCGGGATATCGATAGCCCGGGATTCTATGCCGGCAATCCGGCCCGGTTGATTAAAAAAAGATAAGACAGGAATTACCGATGAATGATAGAAAAAAGATCCTTTTGTTCGCGGATTGGTACGAGCCGGGCTATAAAGCGGGCGGCCCCATCCGTTCCTGCGTGAACTTCAGCCGGCATATGCAAGATGATTACCATGTATATGTCTTCACATCGGACAGGGATCTTGGATCGTCCGGCTCTTATGACAATATTAAGACAGATGAGTGGCTGATTGCGGAAGGACGGGTGCATGTATTTTATTGTTCGCCCGGCAATCTTAACTGGTCGACTATCAGACGGCAGATGAAGGACATACAGCCTGATTTCATCTACCTGAACAGCATGTTCTCTGTGAAGTTCACTATCTTTCCCTTGCTGATCAACAGGCTATATCGACTGAAGAGCAGGGTAGTGCTTTCGCCCAGGGGCATGTTGCGGGCAAGCGCTGTCGAGTTCAAGTCTTTCAAAAAGAAGTTATTTCTGAATGGTTTCCGCTGGCTGGGTTTTCACCGTCCTGTTTATTTCCTTGCCGCTGACGATACGGAGGTAAAAGATGTACAACGTTATTTCGGGTCGGATTCCCGGGTGGTCATGATCCCCAATTTTCCCGCTGCGCTTCCGGAAACCCCCGGCCTTCTTCCAAAAAAAGAAGGAGAGTTGTCCCTGATCTATATAGGTCGTGTCCATCCTATCAAGAACCTGGACTACCTGCTGAATATATTGAAGGGAATAGCGGCCTCTCTCCGCCTGACCATTGTTGGCAGCCTGGAAGACAAGGCTTTTTGGGAGAGCTGTCAGAAGATCATACAAGAGCTGCCGGAAAATATAACCGTGAGGTATGCCGGGGAGATGCCGAATCATCAGCTGCCTGCTATTACGGCGGAGCATCATGTTTTTGTTCTTCCCACTAAAGGGGAGAACTTCGGCCATGCGATTTTTGAAGCGCTGTCCCTGGGAAAGCCGGTACTGATCAGCGATCAGACACCGTGGAGAGAGCTGGAAATATCGAAGGCGGGTTGGGACCTTCCCCTTAACCGTCCGGACTTATTCCGGCAGGCCATTGCGCAGGCGGCGGCATTCCGGCAGGAGGAATATGCCGACTGGTGTGGCGACACGCTGAACTATATTAGAAAGTATATTGGGCAATTGAATTTAAAAGAAGAATATCTAAAACTATTTAGTTAAAATGTACATTTTAGGGCTTAATGCATACCATGCCGACTCGTCAGCAGCTATTTTTAAAGATGGAAAGATGATTGCCGCAACAGAAGAGGAACGATTCCGACGGGTCAAGCATTGGGCCGGCTTTCCTTCTATGGCGGTGGAGTTTTGTCTGCGGGAGGCCGGTATTACGCTCGCGCAATTGGATCATATCGCTATCGGTAGAGACCCTTATGCCAAATTGGGTAAGAAATTGCTGTTTCTGGCTAAAAACCCGGGAGGAGGATGGAGGGCCGTTAAAGATCGGTTGCAGAATGCTAAAAAAGTCTCTTCTCTGGAACAGGAGTTTGCAGCGATCGATGGGAGTGTGGATTCCAAGGTGCTCAAAGGCAAAATACACCAGGTAGAGCATCACAGAAGCCATCTGGCATCTGCTTTTTTTGCATCCCCCTTCGAAGAGGCGGCGCTTTTGTCCATCGACGGATCGGGCGATTTTACCACTACGATGATCGGGACAGGAAGGGGCAATAAGATAGAAGTCCTCGACTCGGTAGATTTTCCTCATAGCGTAGGGTTATTTTATACGGCTCTTACCCAGTTGCTGGGCTTTCCACATTACGGGGATGAATATAAGGTCATGGGGCTGGCTCCTTACGGCAAGCCGGAATATGTGGAGGAACTAAAAGACGTGCTGATCTTTCGGCCAGACGGGCTGTTTGAGCTCAATCTGAAATATTTCCGTTCCGCCAAGAGTGGCATTATCTCGTATGGGGAGGACCATATCCCGGTGGTAGCGCCTCTTTTTTCGGAGTATATGAGCGAAAAATTCGGGGCGCCCCGGCAGAAGGACGAGCCCCTGACCCAATATCATAAAGATTTGGCTGCGTCCGTACAGCGTGTCACGGAAGAGCTGATCTTTCATATACTGGGGCATCTGCATAAACGGACCGGGCTTGATAATGTCTGTATTGCCGGCGGGGTAGCGCAGAATTCCGTAGCCAATGGCAAGCTCACCCGCAATACTCCTTTTAAGAACGTGTATATTCCCTCTGCAGGGCATGATGCCGGCATTTCGATGGGCGCTGCCTTGTATGTCTATAACCAGATCCTCGGTCAGCCGAGGGCGGAAGCTGTCTGGTCTGCCTATACCGGCAGCCGGTTCAGCAATGAAGAAATAGAAAAATACCTGCAGTCCAGGAATATAACCTATACCAGGTACTCCGAAGAAGAAATATACGATAAGGTAGCCGATCGCCTCATCGATGCCGGGGTCATTGGCTGGTTCAATGGCCGGGCGGAATTCGGACCCCGGGCGTTGGGAGCGAGATCAATACTTGCCGACCCCCGCCGGTCTGATGCCAAAGAGCTGCTGAATAGTAAGATCAAGCGGAGGGAGAGCTTCCGTCCCTTTGCGCCCAGTATACTAAAAGAGTATGTAGCCGACTATTTCGAAGTGACGGATATGGTGCCTTTCATGGAGAAGGTATTTCCTATCCGGCCTGAAAAACAGGCTTCTATCCCGGCTGTCACCCATGCGGATGGGACCGGCAGGCTGCAATCCGTTGATAAAGAGGTGAGTCCCCGGTATTACCAGCTTATCGAGGCTTTTCGCAGGAAGACGGGCGTCCCCATTCTGCTCAATACCTCTTTTAATGAGAACGAACCCATTGTAAATTCGCCGGAACAGGCACTGGACTGTTTTTTGCGCACGAGTATGGATATGTTGGTCCTGGAAAATTGCGTGATCACCCGCTAATATGAAGATCTCCATTATCACCGCCACTTATAACAGCGCTGCTACGGTAAAAGACACCCTTATTTCTGTTCGGCAGCAGGACTACCCGGATGTTGAACATATCATCGTGGATGGTCAATCTTCCGATAATACCCTGGAAATCATATCCGGCTTCCCTCATATTGCGAAAGTCATATCAGAAAAAGATAAAGGCATTTATGACGCCATGAATAAAGGGGTGGCCCTGGCGACAGGGGAGGTGATCGGGATCCTTAATTCCGATGATATCTATACGCATCCCTCGGTGCTCTCTACCGTAGCCCGGGCTTTTGCGGATACCAAGGTAATGACCTGTTATGCGGACCTGCAATACGTTCATCCGGACAATCTGAACCGGGCGATCCGCACCTGGAGATCGGGCCCCTTTAAAAGAAAGAATTTTTATAATGGATGGATGCCCCCTCACCCGACTTTTTTTGTAAGAAAAGAGGTCTATGAACAGGTTGGCCTGTTCAATCTTGACCTCCGGTCGGCCGCCGATTATGAAATAATGCTGCGTATTCTTCTCAAACATGGGATAAATTCGCATTATATTCCCCAGGTCATTGTGAAGATGCGGGCGGGTGGAATGAGCAATGCGTCCTTTGGAAACAGGCTTCGAGCAAATAAAGAAGACCGGTTGGCATGGAAATTGAACGATTTGAGGCCGCATTTCTTTACTTTGTATATGAAACCGATCAGGAAAATCACTCAATTTATAATCAAGTAATCATCATCATGGCAAAAGTCGCATTAATTACCGGCGTAACAGGGCAGGACGGGGCCTATTTAAGTGAATTATTGTTAAAGAAAGGATACATCGTGCATGGCATCAAAAGGAGGAGTTCCCTCTTCAATACGGACAGGATCGACCATCTTTACCAGGATCCCCATGAAGCTCATGTGAATTTCCGCCTCCATTACGGCGATCTGACCGATTCCACCAACCTGATACGTATCATACAGGAGACCCAGCCGGATGAAATTTATAACCTGGCTGCGATGAGCCACGTACACGTGAGCTTTGAAATGCCGGAATACACCGCCAATGCGGACGGTATCGGCACTTTGCGCATACTGGAAGCCGTCCGGCTGTTGGGAATGATCCAAAAGACCAGGGTCTACCAGGCTTCCACCTCCGAGCTATACGGGTTGGTACAGGCCGTTCCCCAGAGTGAAACGACGCCTTTCTACCCCCGCTCTCCTTATGCGGTGGCTAAATTATATGGCTACTGGATCACCGTTAATTACCGGGAAGCATACGGAATGTTTGCGACCAATGGGATTCTGTTCAACCATGAGTCTCCCTTACGCGGCGAGACATTCGTTACCCGTAAGATCACCCGCGGGGTAGCGAAAATTGCCCTGGGCTTCCAGGACAAGATCTACCTGGGCAATCTCGACGCCAGACGTGACTGGGGACATGCCAAAGACTATGTGGACGCTATGTGGCGGATTCTGCAACAGCCGGTAGCCGAAGACTATGTAATAGCCACCGGCGTTACCACCCCTGTCCGTGAATTTGTCCGGATGGCTTTCGCCGAAGTAGGCGTGCAAGTGGAATTTAAGGGCAAGGATGAAAAGGAAGTGGGAGTCGTCGTAGCCAGCACCAACCCCGATTTCAACGTCCAGGTAGGGAAAGAAGTAGTGGCCGTTGACGCCCGGTATTACCGTCCGACGGAAGTGGACCTCCTGATCGGAGATCCTACCAAGGCGCAGCAAAAATTAGGCTGGAAGCCTGCCTATGACCTGCCCATGCTGGTAAAGGAGATGGTATCTGCCGATGTGCAGCTGTTCCGTAAAGAAAAGGTCCTGAAAGACTCTGGCTTTCATATAAAAAATCAGTACGAATAAACATGCAACAACAAGATAAAATATATGTCGCGGGTCACCGGGGAATGGTAGGATCTGCGATCACCAGGAGACTGCAAAAGGAAGGATTTACAAACTTGCTGCAAAGAACTTCTACGGAGCTGGACCTGAAGGACCAGGCTGCCGTCCGGGCTTTTTTTGAAAAAGAAAGGCCGGACTATGTATTCCTGGCAGCGGCTAAAGTAGGGGGTATCCTCGCCAATAATATCTACCGGGGCGAATTCCTCTACGACAACCTCATGATCCAGAATAATACCATCGATGCGGCTTATCGCTCGGGAGTAAAAAAGCTGATGTTTTTGGGATCTTCCTGTATTTATCCCAAGCTAGCTCCGCAGCCGCTTAAGGAGGAATACCTGCTGACCGGGGAACTGGAGCCTACCAATGAGCCGTATGCCATTGCGAAGATTGCAGGGATAAAAATGGCTGACGCCTATCGCTCGCAATACGGATGCAATTTTATCTCCGTAATGCCTACGAACCTCTATGGCCCTAACGATAATTACGACCTGAACAATTCCCATGTACTGCCTGCCCTCATCCGGAAATTCCATGAGGCCAGGCAGAAAGGAGAGCCTGAAGTGATCCTGTGGGGGTCCGGTAAGCCAAGACGTGAATTTCTTCATGCCGATGACCTGGCCGACGCCTGTTTCTTCCTGATGCAGCAATACAATGAAGCGGGTTTTGTCAACATCGGTACAGGCGAAGACCTGGAGATCCGGGAACTGGCCTTGCTGGTTAAAAACATTGTCGGATATACCGGGAAGATAACGAACGACCTCTCCAAACCTGATGGTACGCCCAGAAAGCTAATGGACGTGGGCAAGCTGCATCAACTTGGATGGACAGCCACCACCAGCCTGGAAGAGGGTATTCGCAGGGTCTATGAGGATTTTAAGAAAACCCAACCTTAATGTGTAAAGACCTGTGATATCTTTTTTTAGAAAGCCTTTTCGGCCGGCTGACTTCAGCCGGCTGTCCTGTGACATGCATTCCCATTTCATCCCCGGCATCGATGATGGCTCACCGGATATGGAGACTTCTCTAAGGTTGATCAGGGGACTGATAGACCTGGGGTATAAGAAGATAATTACCACTCCCCATATCCTGTCTGACCTCTATCCCAATACCCCGGCCATCATCGGCGCCGGGCGCCAGGCGGTTCTAACTGAATTAAAACGGCAGGATATCCTGGTGGATTTCCAGGCTGCGGCAGAATACCTGATGGATGATCGTTTCACCCAAATGCTGGAGGATGACCAGCCCTTGCTGACCCTCAAAGACAAGATGGTGCTGGTGGAGCTTTCTTTTGCCGTTCCCAGCATCAATCTCAAGGAGATCTTATTCCAGATGCAGATAAAAGGATACCAGCCCGTGCTGGCTCATCCGGAAAGGTATCTGTATTTCGGGGGTAACAAGGACTGGTACGATCAGCTGAAAGAGGCAGGCTGCCTCTTCCAGGTCAACCTGCTTTCTCTCAAGGGATATTATGGGAAGGCTTCCCTGGAATTAGCCCAATACCTGGTTAAAAAGAAATATGTCGACCTCCTGGGCACCGACATGCATCATGAACGTCACCTGGAAAGCCTGCGATCCCCTTCCCAGCTCCAGAATACCGTCGATAGGCTCATCGACTCCGGCCTGATCCGGAATGCGACTTTATAGTTTCTCCGCCAGTTCCCCCGACCCGTAGCCACTACCCCACTTCCCTAAGCTACCGTTGATAAGCCCCCCCAAGCCTTTCTAATGCCCCCCGGGGCCAGTCTGTCTCCCGATCCTGTCAGGGCGTCAGTCTATTTCTACAGGCCCATTTTTTGCATAACACACTGGAGGCGTGTTGCTCGATACAACAGACATACCTAAGCAGTGAGATGCAATTAATTGATTTGCTTTTCATTAGTTTTTTAACTAAACCATTGGACACTAAAGTTTGTCTTCTCACGCTTAAGTGTCTAAATTTGTGAGTGAGATTATTAAATGATTTGTCAACATGGCAACCTTAGAATTTAACCAGCTTCTGGTCAATAATGCGGAGTTTTTAAAGCCCTTCGCTATCACGCTTACCCGTGATTCTGAAGCTGCAAAAGACCTCTTTCAGGAGACTTTATACCGGGCTTTGGCCAACAAGGATAAATACAATGTGGGTACCAATATCAAAGCATGGCTCTATACGATCATGCGGAATATTTTTATCAATAACTACCGCCGCAAAGCCAAGCAGAATACCATTTTTGATAGTACTCCCAATGAATTCTTACTAAATTCCGCCCAAATGGCTGTGCCCGGGACGGTAGAAGGCAATTTGCGCGTAAAAGACATCCAGGCCGCTATTCATAAGCTTCCGGAGATCTTCCGTAACCCTTTCCTGCTTTACTTCGATGGATTCAAATATCACGAGATCTCGGAAATGTTACAGGAACCGTTGGGAACGATCAAAAGCCGCATACATTTTGCCCGTAAATTATTAAAAACGCAAATCCAGCGATTTTGATAGACAACAGTCGGGAAGAAGTAATCCTGGTAGACGAGAATGATACTCCATTGGGCGCCATGGAAAAACTGGAAGCCCACAGGAAAGCTCTTTTACATAGAGCTTTCAGCGTTTTTATCTTTAACGGAAGAGGCGAAATGCTGCTGCAGCAACGTGCTCATAAGAAATATCATAGTGCGGGTCTATGGACCAATGCCTGTTGCAGCCATCCCCGGCCGGGAGAGGATACCCGGGATGCCGCTATACGCCGGTTAAAAGAAGAGCTGGGCTTTACCACCAGCCTGGAAAAGATCTTTGCTTTCACGTACAGATCGGAATTTGAGAATGGCCTGACGGAATTCGAATTCGATCATGTCTTCGTAGGAGCCTATGACGAGCCTATCCTTCCCAATCGGGAGGAAGTATGCGATTATTGCTTTAAGTCCCTGGACGAGATCAGTGAGGGCCTGCAATCGAATTCCCATCAATACACCAGCTGGTTTCATCTGGCTTTCCCCCGGATAAAAGAGTTCCGGGAAGGATTGAGAAAAAGGTAATCCTTGAATAAATTGATAGTGTTCCGGCAGGATTCTCCTACTCGCAAAGCTGAATGCTTTCTGTATTTTCTGTACTGAACTGGATCATCTTCACTTTGCCGGCTACGCCCGCAACATCATAGTGTAATATCAGCGTGCCATACTGCATTTCAAAAGCATCCCAGAGATCGTCCTTCATTTTAGGGTTCCCCAGGGTCCTGAACTGGCTGCCGCGTTTGGAGCCCAGCAGGGGAATGCTGAGTTTCCCGATGAATTTCGGACCTATCTCTATATAGTCCCGCTTAGTATAAAAGTAAATATCCTTGTCCTTGAAATAGATTCCTCCGCCGCATTTGCTGGAAGTTCCCTCTTCTTCAACACTGGTAAAACAGGGGAATTTAGCCTTGATCTCGCCGGGGCCGACGTTTGCTTTCAGCTCATTCACTGTGCCGTTCAGGATATCCACGTAAAAATCAGGACATTTTACCTTGGCTTTGAGCTGCCCCATGGCAACAGACAAAAAGCACATCGAAAGGGCCAGGAACAGGAGTCGCTTCATAGTAGTATTTTTAATCTATCCTTATACTGCAAATTCCTTGCTAAAAAAGCCCCATTAGTAAAAATACGATCCCTACGATCGTGAGCAGCATCCCTGCAAACCATAGTTTCCTTTTTTTGGTGAGAATGGCGATCGCGGAGATGGCGATGGCGATCTGAAAGCAGGTAACGGCAGTTGCGAGGGGGACATGCCGGCTCAGGTGCCATTCGGAATTTTTCCCGGCCTCTTCGGCCGTCGTCTTGATCTCTCCTTTTTCCTTTTCATAACGGGCGATGAGGGCGCTATTGTCTTCTTTGGGAGGAGTGGGTGAAAGAGAGCGAAGGATCTTATCCGTGCTGGAGGCGATCTCTTCCTTTAGGTTTTTAGACTGGTAGAAGCTCCATGAATCGGAGGCTTTGACCCTTTCGATCAGCGCTTCATTGGCATGATGTCCGGCCAGTAGTCCGGCCACGGCCGCGAGTACGGCCATGAAGGCGGTAGATAGGGCGACATATAAGATCCATTTTTCTTTTTGCTCCTCCGCTTTTTCCTGGATTTGTTCGTGCAGGTGTTCTGTGGGGATTTCTATTTCTTCCATGGCACCTCAAATTATACCAAAAGATACACTTATTTGCTTAAATACATACTTCTGTCCTTATACAGCTGCCGGAAATAAGGATCACGCAGGTCTTTGATAAACCGGATCGCCTCACCCGTAGACTTCATTTCAGGTCCGAGCTCTTTATTTACGCCGGGGAACTTATTAAAGCTGAATACCGGCTCCTTGATCGCAAAGCCTTTCAGCTTTTTTTCAAATTTGAAGTCAGTCAGCTTATGGGTGCCCATCATCACTTTCGTGGCAATGTTCAGGTATGGTATCTGGTAGGCTTTTGCAATGAAGGGAGTCGTCCGGGATGCTCTGGGATTGGCTTCGATCACATACACTTTTTTGTCCTTGATAGCAAACTGGAGATTGATAAGCCCTTTGATATTCAGGGCCCTTGCAATCTTTTCCGCATAATGTTCCATGGTGGTCACCACCAGGGGGGTAAGGTTGAAAACGGGCAATACGGCATGGCTGTCGCCGCTGTGGATACCTGCGGGCTCGATATGTTCCATCACGCCCATTACATGGAAGTTCTCTCCGTCGAAGATGGCATCCACTTCCGCTTCCTGGCAACGATCCAGGAAATGGTCGATCAATATTTTGTTACCGGGAAGGTGTTTCAGCAGGCTCACTACCGCCTTTTCTACTTCTTCGTCATTAAGGACAATGCGCATGCGCTGCCCTCCCAATACATAACTGGGCCTTACCAGCACCGGGTACCCTACTTTATTGGCAACCTCTACGGCATCGTCCACATCGAGTGCCGTGCCGTAATCCGGATAGGGGATATCCAGTTCCTTCAGCATGTCGCTGAATCGTCCTCTGTCTTCGGCGATATCCATGCTGTCATAGGAGGTGCCGATGATGGGGATACCCTTCTTATGGAGGCGTTCCGCCAGCTTCAGGGCTGTCTGACCTCCCAGCTGGACGATGACGCCCTCGGGTTTTTCATGCTCGATGATCTCCCAGAGATGCTCCCAATAGACCGGTTCGAAATACAGTTTGTCGGCGATATCAAAGTCCGTAGAGACCGTCTCAGGATTACAATTTACCATAATGGCTTCATATCCGCACTCCCTGATGGCCAGCAGCCCATGTACGCAGCAGTAGTCAAACTCAATGCCCTGGCCGATCCGGTTAGGGCCTGACCCCAATACGATGATCTTTTTCTTATCGCTTACTTTACTTTCGTTGGAATGTCCTCCTTCGAAGGTGGAGTAGAAATACGGTGTCTTAGCCTCGAATTCCGCTGAGCAGGTGTCTACCATTTTATAGACACGGGTAATGCCGAGCGCTTTTCTCTTCTCATATAGCTCGTCCTCCGTACCATTGTTCATGATATGGCAGATCTGGTCGTCGCTGAACCCCATGCTCTTCGCATCCCGCAGCAGCTCTTCGGGAAGGGTGCTCATTTTATATTTTGCCAGCTCTTTTTCCATGTTACAGATCTTCTGTATTTCATAGAGGAACCAGCGGTCGATCCCGTTGGTGGCTTTGGAGATGGTGCCTACGGAGATCCCTGCCATCAGGGCATCCTTGATACGGAAGATACGGTCCCATTTCGGGGTCTTGATATATTCCAGCAGTTCTTCGGCATGCATGAGGCTTTTGCCATAATAACCCAGTCCGATAGCATTGTTCTCAAGGCTCTGACAGGCTTTTTGTACCGCTTCGGTAAAGCTTCTGCCGATGGCCATCACCTCGCCTACACTTTTCATTTGAAGGCCCAGGGTATCGTTGGCTCCTTTGAATTTGTCAAAGTTCCAGCGGGGTATTTTTACGATCACGTAGTCCTGTACGGGCTCAAAATAGGCCGAGGTAGTACCTGTGATCTGGTTTTTCAGTTCATCCAGCGTATAGCCGATCGCCAGTTTGGCTGCGATCTTTGCGATCGGGTATCCTGTAGCTTTCGAGGCAAGTGCGGAGGATCTGCTTACCCGGGGATTGATCTCGATGGCGATGATCTCTTCCGTGGTAGGGTTAAGGGCGAATTGTACGTTGCAGCCGCCGGCAAAATTACCCAGGTCCCGCATCATGCGGATGGCGGTATTGCGCATCAGCTGGAAGGCCGTATCGCTCAGCGTCATGGCGGGGGCCACCGTGATGGAATCTCCCGTATGAACGCCCATCGGGTCAAAGTTCTCCACGGTACAGATGATCACGACATTATCATTCGCATCTCTTAATAGCTCCAGTTCAAATTCCTTCCATCCCAGCACCGCTTTTTCTACGAGCACTTCATGGATGGGGGAGGCCTGTAATCCTCTGTTGAGGGCCTCGTCCAGGTCGTCCTTGTCGTGTACGAAGCCTCCGCCGGTACCCCCCAGGGTGAAGGAGGGGCGGATCACCAGGGGGAAACCGATTTCCTGGGCGAATTCTTTTCCTTCCAGGAAGGAATTGGCCGTTTTGGCCTCAGCCACCGGCACTTTCATTTCGATCATCCACTGACGGAATTTCTCCCGGTCTTCTGCTTTGTCGATGGCTTTTATATCTACCCCGATCAATCTGACATGGTACTTTTCCCAGATTCCGAGGTCTTCCGCCTCTTTGGCCAGGTTTAGGGCTGTCTGGCCGCCCATCGTAGGCAATACGGCGTCTATCTTGTTCTCTTCCAGTATCTGTTCGATACTTTCCACCGTTAATGGGAGCAGGTACACCTTATCTGCCATCATCGGGTCGGTCATGATCGTGGCCGGGTTACTGTTGATCAGGATCACTTCCACTCCCTCTTCACGCAAACTGCGGGCGGCCTGTGTGCCGGAGTAGTCAAATTCGCAAGCCTGGCCGATAATAATGGGACCGCTACCAATGATCAGAACGGAATGAATCGAGGAGTCTTTAGGCATAGTGGGAAAAAAATAAAATTGCGCAAAGGTAAGGGAAGTGACCTAAAATGCCAAGGGCATTTTGCACGAAGTGCCATCATGAGACCCGGCGTAAAAAATGCCGGCATTTTTTACGCCGCTAAATAGCTGGGCAGGAGTGCCAAAACAAAGCCCCGGTCACAGACCGGGGCTTTTGACAATAGAAATATATATTGGAAGATCGGCGATCGTCCAGACAACAGAAGCTTCTAGTTATTGTGGTAGGCTGCCATCTCAATATCATCCAGCACAACACCGCCTTTACGGGCAATGGACTTTCGTTCCGCCATTAACCGCCGGTTATCGTACTTGCTCCGGATTTTGAAGACAAATTTTTGCTTTGCTTCTTCCCCTTTGACCAGTCCTACCATTCCTCCGATGGTCACAGCCAAAAAGACTACCATTTTGTTTTTTATCCCTTTCATGACTCACTCTTTATGATGATGGAAATTCCCCACCTATTACTAAGACAAACTTGATAAGCCAAAAGCTGTACCAAACTTTAAAAAAAACCTACCCTTTTAGTAGTATTTTTTTAAGAATCCATCCGGATGCTGAATTGTAATTACTTTATCGGCAAAAAAACCTTTTCCACCCCGTATATACGATAAATACCTTCTCCTGGATTTAACAAGCCCATAAGGTTTTGGTTCATTTCCGGAAATCATTTCCTGTTTCCGGAAACCAAGGTGCTAAAATCCGCGGGTGAGTAATAAATTTGCAATTTTGCCGAATATCTACAACTATATGGAATGATAAGAACCTTGTTAGTGGCCGCGTCCCTCCTTTGCATCCTCTCTTCTTCCGCGCAGATCTTTCCGCCGGCGGACTACCCAAGGGGTTATTTTCGCGATCCATTGAACATCCCCATGAGCCTGGCGGCCAACTTTGGAGAGCTGCGTCCTAATCACTATCACATGGGGTTGGACATCCGGACCCAAAAGAAGGAGAACCTTCCGGTATTGGCCGCAGCCGATGGCTCCATCGTGAAGGTGGTGATCGAGCCCTTCGGATTCGGTCAGGCGATCTATCTGCGGCATCCGAATGGATTTACGACAGTATATGCCCATCTGAATGAGTTTTTCCCGGCGCTGTCATCCTATATCCATCAGCAACAATATAAAATGGAGACCTGGCAGGGAACTTTCGATATTCCACCCGGTCTTTTCCCGGTTAAGAAAGGGAGCCTGATTGCCTATAGCGGAAACAGGGGTGGTTCTCAGGGACCCCATCTTCATTTTGAGATCCGCAGGACGGCGGATGATACCAATCTGAACCCCCTCCTGTTCGGACTACCGGTGCCGGATAATACGCCGCCGGTTATTCAGCGACTGGCCATTTATGATCGTGCCCGGAGCCTCTACGAGCAGTCTCCTCAGATCCTGGCTGTTCATAAAGCGGCACGCGGATCTGCTGCGGCAGCTGGTAGATCTGTTGCACCGGCGGGCAGACCGGCTGCTGTCTCCGGCGGCGGCGCCCCGGCGCTCTATTCCCTTTCCGCAGGCCGTATCACCGTGGCATCTCCCCGGGTGAGCTTTGCGATATCTGCATTCGATACCCAGAGTGGCTCCGCCAACCCCAATGGCATATTCCAGGCGACTCTCTATGACAATGACGGGCCGCTCATCGGTTTTCAAATGGACAATATCAGTTACAACGATACCCGCAATATCAATGCACATATCGATTATAGGACCCGGGCGACCGGGGGGCCTTTCCTCCAGCATTTGTCCCGCTTGCCAGGGTATACATCTCCTTCTGTATATCGGGCTGCCGGCCAATCCGCCGCCGCCCCTGCCGGGGCCCGGCCTCCGGCTGACGGAGTGATCGACCTGGGGGATGGCAGCCTCCATACGATCCGCATACAGGTAAAAGATGCCTATGGCAATACTTCCGAGCTGAGATACCAGGTACAATACCAGGCCTCTCTCCCCGCCAGCCCCTCTCTCTCCGGAGAGGGTAAACGATTTTATCCGGGAATGCTGGATGGGTTTGAAACGACGGACTGCGCATTTTATATCGGCGAAAAAGGCCTCTACGATTCGGTGTTTATTAATTATAAGGCCTCCGGTTATCCCGGGATCGGCATTTCCCTGCCCGGCGCTATTTCGGCTGTGCATAGCATTGGGACTCCTTTTATACCTTTACAGGAACCGTTGCTGGTGAGGATTCGAGGAGGGTTTGCTCAGGTGGGAGCGGTGCAGGGCGGCCTTGCCTCCATCGGGGACCGGGACCGGGTGGTGATGGTCAATTTCGATGGCAGCAGGAAAGACGTGATAAAACCTGAGTGGCAGGGCGGCTGGGCTTCCGGCAGGTTCCGGGAGTTTGGGAATTTTCAGCTGGTAGAAGATAAGGAAGCTCCGGTGATCACGCCCATCGGGATACAGGAAGGGGCCCTGCTGAACAAAGCCCCCCGGATCGCATTTATCGTGAAGGACAACCTGGGGGCTATCCGCAACTTCCGGGCTGAATTGGACGGTAAATGGCTTTGCTTTACCAATGACAAGGGACTGGCCTTTATCTATAAATTCGACGAACATTGTCCGCCCGGCCGGCACCTGCTGAAAGTGACGGTCGAAGATATTGCCGGCAACCGGACCTCAAAAGAGTATAATTTCACCCGATAAATGAATATATAATGACCCATCTGCAGGAAGGGGACAAAGCCCCGGCATTCACCGCCAAAAATCAGAACGGAGAAAAAGTTTCTTTGTCCGATTATAAAGGAAAGAAGATCGTACTCTATTTCTATCCGGAAGACGGCACCCCTACCTGTACCGTACAGGCCTGCAATCTCCGGGATAATTACTCCCTGCTGAAAAAGGAAGGCTTTACCATCCTGGGCGTCAGTCCGGACGACGAAAAGAAACACAAGAAGTTCGAAGCCAAATTCGAGCTTCCCTTTACTTTGCTTGCCGACCCGGAGCATACCCTCATCGATAAATATGGGGTTTGGGGGGAAAAACAACTATACGGACGTAAATACATGGGGTTGCTCCGTACTACCTTTCTTATCGACGAAAAAGGGGTGATCCGCAAGATCTTCCTCAAACCGAAGAGCAAGATGCATGCGGAAGAGATCGTCAAGGCCTGGAAAGAGCTGGGATAATTGCATCACAATTGCACCATAATTGCACCATGCTTTTAAATAACCCACTCCACCTCCCCGAGTTTCCACCTTCTTTCCAGCGTATCCTGTGTCACCAGCTCACCGGCGGCATCTACGGCTTTCACCGTCGTCTCGAAAACGGCATTGCCCTTTTTGAGGCGGACAATCTCGCCGCGCCGGTACAGCCGGGCATTAAAGTCCTCTACCAACCGGGAACCTTCGCCGGCTTCCAGTTCGTTGTACCGTCGGTCCAGGTGATCCCCCAGTTCCCTGGCAAGACGCACCACATCGAAGTGCTGGCCGGTGATCTGTTTTAGCGATACCGGGTTTCGGGCCGTTTCGGGAAATAACACCTGGTTAATATTAATCCCTGTACCTGCGATGGCCAACATCCATTGATCGCCCTTAAAACTGTTCTCAATGAGGATCCCGCCTGCCTTTCTGTCACGCCAGTAGAGATCGTTGGGCCATTTAATAGTGGTTTCCCGTTCCCCGGCATAAAGGCTGAAAAGATCATGACAGGCCAGGGCTACGCAGGCGCTCAGGTAAAATTGACGTGTAACCGGCAGAAAGACAGGCTGTAACAGGGTGCTTAGGATGATATTCTCCCCTGGTATGCTATTCCAGGTTTTGCCGCGCTGGCCCTTGCCCGCCCATTGTTCGTAGGCAAAGAAAAGGGTGCCGTGGGAGGCCGTTCCGGCATGTGCCCGGGCCATGGCATAGTTGTTGGTACTATCCACCGACTGTAATTCAATAAAAGAGTGACCGATCGGCAAAAGATTACTATTTTTGGTAAGTACAAAATTAGAGCAGGCTTCTCACAATATTTTGATTTGCTTTCAATTAAAATATAATTTATAACAAAAACGTTTTGATTATTGGAACAGCTTTCTATGTTAGCTACCCGGAAACGCAAAAGTGTAGCCAGATTAACGAGGAATTCGAAAATCTTTAAAACTATTATCCACGCTATTCAGGAAAAAAAAGGTGAAAACATTGTTTCCCTCGACTTACGAAAGATACCGGAAGCCGTAGCTGACTTCTTTATCGTTTGTGAAGCCAGCAGTAATACCCAGGTAAAAGCAATAGCCGATTTTATTGAGGATTCGACAAAGACAAGCTGCGACGAACTGCCCTACAAGCACGAAGGCAGACAGACCCTGCAATGGGTCCTGATCGATTATGTGAATGTCGTTGTTCACGTCATGTTACCGGAAAGCCGCCGTTTTTATAAGCTGGAAGATATGTGGAGTGATGCTCCCAGGGAGGAGCATACAGCCTAGAAAAGGCCCTTATGGCGGCAATTTAACAGTATATTTTGCCGTTTGATGGGTTTTTTCGAACATTTTTACTTTATATTTTTTATTATTAATACAGAAAACAACACGGATAAATACAACAAATGCCACAAGACGATCTGAAACAAAACGATAAATCTAACTTTCCGAGGTTCAGGCCCAGGGGAGACGATGATAATGGTTCGAGAAAAGGCCCTAAATTCAGTATATATTGGATCTGGGGGATTATAGCCGCCGTATTGATCGGGTTCAACCTGTTCGGAGGCCTTTCCCCTGATGCCCGTCCCATCGATGAATTCAACTTCCGGAAAGATATGTTGCAGCAGGGGGACGTTGAGAAGATCGATCTGGTATCCAACAAGCAGTTAGTCCGGGTCTATATTAAGAAGGACAGCCTTACAAAATCCTATTATTCCGGTAAATTAAGCAAGAACAACTGGCCGGGCGGCGTAAACAAGGACGGCCCCCAGTTCGAATTTAAAGTTTCGGACGTAAAGGATTACGAAAAGCTGCTCCGGGATTACTTTATCAAAAATCCCCAGCTGGAAATCCCGATCAACTCCAAATCGGAAGGAGAATGGTTCGGTCCTCTGCTCAATTTCCTGCTTCCCTTACTGATCATTGTACTGATCTGGGTCATGCTCATGCGAAAAATGGGCGGACAGGCCGGTAGCGGCGGACCCGGAGGAATTTTCAATATTGGCAAATCAAAGGCGACTTTATTCGATAAAGGCACGAAGGTCACCATCACCTTTAATGATGTGGCTGGTCTGGATGAAGCTAAGGTGGAAGTGATGGAAATCGTCGACTTCCTGAAGAATCCTAAAAAATATACGGCGCTTGGCGGTAAGATACCCAAAGGAGCTTTACTGGTAGGTCCTCCCGGAACAGGAAAGACCCTGCTGGCAAAAGCGATGGCAGGAGAAGCCCAGGTGCCTTTCTTCTCCATGAGCGGATCTGACTTTGTCGAATTATTCGTGGGAGTAGGTGCCAGCCGGGTAAGAGATCTGTTCAAACAGGCAAGAGAAAAAGCTCCTTGTGTCATCTTTATCGATGAGATCGATGCCATCGGCCGTGCAAGAGGTAAGAATGCCATCATGAGCAACGATGAAAGAGAAAGCACTTTGAATCAGTTGCTGGTGGAAATGGACGGGTTTGGCGGAGATAGCGGGATCATCGTACTTGCGGCGACTAACCGTCCCGATGTACTGGATACAGCCTTATTGCGTCCGGGCCGTTTCGACAGGCAGATCTCCATTGACAAGCCCGATCTCAAAGGCCGCGAAGCGATCTTTAAAGTGCATCTGAAACCAATTAAGATCTCCAGTAAGCTGGATATTCATAAGCTGGCTGAGCAGACACCTGGATTTGCAGGTGCCGACATAGCCAATGTCTGTAACGAAGCGGCTCTGATCGCGGCCCGTAAGGGAAAAGACAACGTGGAAATGGAAGACTTCCAGGACGCGGTGGACAGGGTGATCGGTGGATTGGAAAAGAAGAATAAGATCATCTCCCCTGACGAGAAAAGGATCATCGCCTATCATGAAGCGGGACATGCTATCTGCGGCTGGTACCTGGAACATGCTTATCCCCTGCTGAAGGTTACCATCGTTCCCAGAGGAGTAGCTGCGTTGGGATATGCCCAATACACACCGAAAGAACAGTATCTATATAATACCGACCAGCTTTTCGACCAGATTTGTATGACTCTCGGCGGCCGTGCCAGCGAAGAATTGAATTTTGGAAAAATATCCACGGGCGCCCAGAATGACCTGCAACAGATCACCCGGATCGCTTATTCCATGGTGACGGTATATGGGATGAATGACAAGGTGGGTAATGTGAGCTTTTATGATCCCGCTGCGGAGAATTCCTTCACTAAGCCGTATTCGGAAGAGACTTCGAAGATAATAGATGAAGAGGTCCGCAAGCTGATCGACAAAGCCTTTATTGCTACCAAAGCGTTACTGACGGAGAAGAGTAAGGAAGTGAATCTGCTGGCCGAGGCGCTTCTCGCGAAGGAAGTGCTGTTCCAGAGTGATGTGGAAGCCCTGATCGGCAAACGTCCCTATGAAGAAAAAAGAGCGCTGGATGTTACGGAAGATGAAGTAAGCATCCATCCGCTGGGCAGTAATGGAATTCCTGCACCGGTGATAATTCCACCGGCTACAGAAGAAGTAAAATAAAAATATCCGGATGAAGGTATCGTCCGCTAAGGAAAATATTCTCAAAAAAATAAGGCAGGCGTTGAGTCAATCAACGCCTATTCCTTTTCCACAAAGCGAAGGAAATCATACCGTTTTTCAACCTGCGACCCAGGATCCGGAAATTGAATTTGCAGAACAGTTTGCCCGCCTGCAGGGAAAATTCATTTTTTGCATCGACCACCCCGAAATGGTCGCTCAGCTGAATGCACTGGTAAGTACCCGAGGCTGGAAAAAATTATACTGCCGGGAAGAAAAATTAAAAGCCACCCTCAAAGACCATCTCTTTGACGGGTTTTCAGAAGTGGAGCTGGCGGATTGCGATGCCGCCGTCACTACCTGCGAATTGCTCATTGCGAGGACCGGCAGCATCGTAATGAGCGCTGCCGGGCCCAGCGGCCGTACCGTTAGCGTATATGCTCCCATTCATATCTGCATCGCCTATACAGATCAGTTGGTGTATGATATCAGAGACGGGTTGCAGCTGTTAAAGGAAAAATATCAAAACCATCTGCCCTCGCTGATCACTTTCGCAACCGGTCCCAGCCGGACCGCGGATATAGAAAAGACCCTCGTCGTGGGCGTGCATGGACCTAAGGAGGTCTACCTGTTCCTGGTGGACCGTTCGTAGCTGATGCGCTGAAGTAAACCAAAAGACCTGAAACCACTATCTTTACGTGATGCAGATCCCCCCCGGAAAAAAAATATATTTCCTCTCCGATTTTCACCTGGGTGCCCCCGATCACAAAACGAGTTTGATCCGGGAACGGCATATCGTAGCATTTCTTGAAAAGATCCGCGAGGACGCAGCCGTAATCTTTATCGTCGGCGACCTGTTCGACTTCTGGTATGAATACAGGACGGTCGTACCCAAAGGATATACCCGCATATTGGGGAAAATGGCGGAGATCACGGATTCCGGCATCCCCATTCATTTTTTTACCGGCAACCATGACATGTGGATGAGCGGCTATTTTGAAGAGGAGCTGAACATCCCGGTTTATCATGAGCCGAAAGCATTCGAGTTCAACGGGAAGAAGATACTCATAGGTCATGGAGACGGACTGGGACCGGGAGATCACGGGTATAAATTCATGAAAAAGATATTTCGGAATAAATTCTGCCAGGGTCTGTTCGGCCTTTTGCCGCCGGCAATCGGCGTGGGATTGGCAAACTGGCTCAGCCGACGCAGCAGGGCGGTTACCGGGCAGATAGACGAGCTGTTCCTGGGAGAAGACAAGGAGTGGCTGATCATTTATTGTAAAGAAGTGCTGCAGTCAACCTATTTTGATTATTTTATATTCGGACATAGACATTTACCTATCGATTTTGCGTTAGGAAATAAGGGCAGCAGGTATATCAACCTGGGCGACTGGATCCGCTATAATACTTATGCCGTATTTGACGGTCAACTGTTGTCCCTGCTGGCGGAGGAGGGGATTATGGAACACAAGATCATCAGGAATTAAGCTGCTAAAATCATGATTTACGGATGAAAATTCGAACCATCGCCCTTTTATGTGTATTCTTCCTTCATACCGCTTCCGCACAGCAGGTGTCGGATTTTGTATTGAGTAAGACCATCGCGGGAGAGCTGGCCGATTTCACTGTAGACAACCTTGGTAATATTTATGTGTTGAACCTGGACAATCAGCTGAAGAAGCTGAGTCCTAACGGAGATTCGCTGGCTGTATTCAATGATGTCCGGCGATATGGCAAGATCTGGTCGGTTGACGCGACCAACCCTTTGAAATTATTGGTCTATTACCGGGAGTTCACCATGATCATTGAGCTGGACAGGTTCCTGAACATCATCAATACGATCGACCTGCGGCGCCTGGATATCCTGCAGGCAAAAGCCGTTAGCCTGGCTTATGACAACAATGTCTGGGTATACGATGAGCTCGACGCAAAGCTCAAACGCATTGGCGACGACGGATCCCTGATAGACCAGACGACCGATTTCCGTCAGTTGTTCGATTCTACGCCGGACCCCGCCGTCATCCGTGACCAGGGGGGGCTCGTTTATTTATATGATCCTGCCAAAGGGGTGTATGCATTCGATCATTACGGCGGCTTAAAAACACATATCGCCCTCCCGGGATGGCAGGACTTCAATGTCATCGACAAAAGCATACTGGGAAGGGAGGGGCCGCGGTTTTTCAGGTACCAGCTAGGCACCCTCGATATGCAGGAGACGCCCATTCCCCTTACCTACCAGGGGGCAACCAAGATCTGGATCACCCCTATTTCCATCTACGTGCTTAAAAAGACGGGCCTGGAAGTTTATACACGTCCGGGATAAGGTCCGCTGGTTGCTGCCCGATCCCGGTCGATTCCCCCGCACCCGCTCCTGTTCAGCAAGAATTATGATACCTTTGTTGTACAATAGTATTGCTCATGCATGATTTTTGGAACCAGGTGATCTTTTCCAACCCGTTGAAAAGATATATCATTGTTGCCGCTACCATCCTGTTCGTCATCATTCTGAAAAGGTTCATTTCCCGGTTGATCGCCCACCTGATCTTCCGGTTTATCCGGCGGGTCGATAGCGCCATGGACAAATCTTCGTTTGTAGACCTGGTGGTAGGACCGATCGGTACTTTCCTGGTGGTCTTCGTTTCTATTTCTTCCATTAAGAAACTTCGTTTTCCCGATGAGCTCGATTTCGATATTAATGAAGTTAGTTCCAAGGCTATAACGCACTCCCTGGGCACGACGATTATCGTCATTAGCTTTATATGGCTGTTATTGCGGATCGTGGATTTTATAGCTGTTTTTCTGCGGCGGAAAGCGCGCGGCAACGGCGGACCCAGGGACAGCCAGATGATTATTTTTTTACGGGATTTCCTGAAAGCATTTATAGGGATCATCGGCATCCTTATGATCCTCCACTCGGCCTTCGGGGTAGATGTCACCAGTATCCTTACCTCCCTGGGGCTGGCCGGAGCCGCTGTAGCCCTCGCTGCCAAAGAGAGCATCGAGAACCTCATCGCCTCCTTCATCATCTTTTTTGACAAACCCTTTACGGCCGGGGATGTACTGAAAGTGAATAATATTTCCGGTACGGTAGAAAAAATAGGCCTGCGGAGCACGCGAATCCGTACAGACCAGAAGACCTATGTCACCGTACCGAATAAGCAAATGGTGGATAGCATCGTTGACAACCTTAGCCTGCGGACCCAGCGGAAGGGTGAACTGAGGCTGGAGCTTAGTCTCTCCACTTCCTCCGTTCTTCTGGATAGGCTGGTACAGGGCCTCAAGGACATCCTTAAAAAGGACAAGGTAGAAAACAGCACGGCCTTCCTCAATGATATTACGGGAGCAGCTTTCCTTATCAATGTGGATTATTTTACCTCGCCTATTACCCAGGAAGAATTCAACGGGATCAAACAGCAGGTAAACCTGGATACGCTCCGGCTAATGGAATCGCTCAATCTTGAAATTGCGGGGGCCAGCACGGATGTACGGCTCAGGTCCGAGCCGGTTGTAGGAAAGGGCGATACTACGGCTAGAATTTAGCGGCGATAATATCGGAGAGTTCTTTGTCCCAGCGGCCGACCTTACCATCGGCCACCACACGACCGACCTCCTGTCCGTCCTTCAAAACGATGAAAGTGGGGATGCTCGTAATATGCATGGACTCCGATAAATGATTAGGGGCCTTTTTGTCACGGTCTACGCCTACCAGCGTAACCTGGTCCCGGGAGAAGGAGGCTGCATCCAGCAGGGAAAAGAATTTAGGAAGAATGTGTTTAGTGTCGTCGCACCAGGTGCCTCCGAATACCAGGAACTGTACCTGGGGGGCTTTGGCCCTTATAACAGCTGCTTCCTGCGCATCGGGCGTATACCCGGACTGATTTTCATGAAACCATTTGAAAGCGGTATCGCCCTCCAGCATATCCCTGCTGATCAGGCCCTTCAGGATCTTATTACTGCCATCGTTGGAGACTTGATAGGCCTGGGCCCGGGTAAGGATACCGAGGCCGATTATGATAGCGATAAGGAAAATGTGTTTCATCAGTAATATTTTGTCAGTTTTAATGGTCTGATAGATCCTGACGGATTCATTATGCCAAAATTAGCCGGTGATTTGCCAAGAAAAAGTTAAAACATGATGGCCACAAAAGAGGCTCCGGCACATTCTATAATTGAGCCTTCCATTCGAGGAGAAATGCCTTAAGCTGCTGCAGCCGTTGAATAGCTTCAAATCGCTCGTCTGCTTTTTTGTTCTTCTTCAGAAATTCTTTGGCCCCTTCGATGGTATATTTTCGTTGCCGCAGCAAATGATAGATCAGGTGCAGGTTCTTGATGTCGACGGGACGGAAGTACCGGTCTCCTTTTTTGTTTTTACGGGGTTGAAGGATATCGAATTCCGTCTCCCAGAAACGCAGTAAAGACTGGTTGACCCTGAACATTTCAGCCACGGCCCTCATCGTATAATACTGCTTGCTGAATAAGATCTCGTCTCCCGGCACTTCGATCAGGTCTGCTTCTGCCGATACCTGTTTCAGGGACTTACGGCCTCGTTTGGATTTGGCAGGTTTACCCGGAGCGCTCTTTTTGACTGTCGCCGGGGACTCTGGCGGAGTGTATGTGACCGGAGGAGGAGCGGATGTGACCGGAGGAGGGGGGAGCGGCTCTCCGATGACAATCTCGTCGGTTTCCGGAATCTCCGGTTGTACAAAGACCTTCTCTACAACCACCGCCTCCGCAAGATCACCAGGGGACTCTGTGGGCCCGGCAAGGATGTCGGTTGGATCGGCGGGAAGCTCCATTGGATCTTTAGCCGCTTCTATCGGCGGGAGGTCAAAAAGCTTCAGCTCTACTACCCGGGGAAGGGGGACGACCCGGGGTTCTTCGTTCTTATCTGCTGCTGGTTTTTCCTCCGGGGGTGTTTCTTTTTTGGTGGTCTTCAGCGACTTGATGCGTACGCGCACTCCCGAATATCCATTTTCCTGCCCGACCACATACCCGTTTTCCTCCACCTTGAAAAGGGGAGGGGTTGGGGGCGTCTCGGCGCCAAAATTAAAGGCCATTTGGGAAAACGAGTTGTTCATTCGGCAATTATGGGCTCAAAAATCATTCCTGTATCTACGCATTGCCCGCTAAGGGCGCACAATGCCTAACGAAGATACGCCGGATTAGTCAAAACTTTGATTGCTGGAAGCGGCTAACTTCAGCAGCCGGTCATACTGTTCAGGGGTAATATCATTGTAGAAATAGTAAACGGGATCTACGGGATCTCCATTACGGTGGACCTCATAATGACAGTGGGGGCCGGTACTTTTGCCGGTGCTTCCCACATAACCGATCACCTCTCCGCGCTTGACTTTCTGGCCGGGCTTCACCTTGACGCGGAACATATGGCCATATAAGGTACCGTATCCATATCCGTGATTGATAACAACGTGGTTGCCATAGCCATTTCCCGTATTGCCGGCCACTTCCACCGTCCCGTTCGCAGTAGCATAGATCGGGGTGCCCTGGGGTGCGGCGAAGTCGAGTCCTGCATGGAATTTGGTCGTTTTGTAGACCGGGTCTATCCGGTAGCCAAAGCCGGAGGCGATACGGCTGAGGTCCTTATTACTGACAGGCTGAATGGCAGGGGTACAGGCCAGCAGCTGTTCTTTATTCTTTATATATCCATCGATCTGGGCGTATGATTTCGACTGATTGATCATCCGGGAACTGAGCTTACTCAGGGTGGTGGCTACCGAAGTATACAGATTTTCCTGGTCCATTCCCTGTACAAGCTGTATTTCCTTCTCCTGTTCCGCCGCCCTGGCCCGGGCGCTGTCGGGGATCGGCGCCGCCTCGAAAATAGCCCTGTAGACATTATTATCCCTTTTCTCCAGTTCGCCCATCTGCTCCTGCAGTTTCTGGACTTTTTCGTTGAGCGTATAATAATTGTCTTTAAGGGCTTCATTTCGCTGCATGAGCCGCTTTTCGTTGGCGGAAGGAAAGTATTTATAAGCGACGGACACCAGGATCAGGGCTGTTACGATGGCCGCAGACAAAAAACCCAGTACCCGCAACAGGGTTACCCGTAGCGGCGTCTCCAGCTTTTCGTACCGGAGGGTATTCGTGTTATAATAGTACTTGATCTTCTTCATCCGTGAACAATGGTTCTTTGGGGGTAAAACAGCTTGATTTGGTGTACCTTTGCACCGCTCCGGATTTAAAGGGAGCGCACAAATATAATTGGTGCGAACCAAATAACAACCAAAGATTGTTCCGTTTATGATGACTAGTGTCGAAATAAGAACGAAATTCCTCGAATTTTTCGTATCGAAAGGCCATACGATTGTTCCTTCCGCCCCCATCGTGATCAAGAACGACCCCACCCTCAAATTTACGAATGCAGGGATGAACCAGTTTAAGGATTATTTCCTGGGCAATAAGAAGGCGCCTTATCCACGTGTAGCCGATACGCAGAAATGTCTTCGGGTCAGCGGCAAGCATAATGATCTGGAAGAGGTCGGCGTTGACACCTATCACCATACTATGTTCGAAATGCTGGGTAACTGGAGTTTTGGCGATCCTGCACAGCCTGAGAGCGGATATTTTAAAAAGGAAGCGATTGCCTGGAGCTGGGAATTACTGACGGAGATCTACGGCCTTCCTAAGGACCGGTTATATGTCACCGTATTCCAGGGAGACGAAGAAGACAAACTTCCGCAGGATACGGAGGCTTATGAGGAATGGACCAAATGGATTGCCCGGGAGAGGATCCTGATGGGAAATAAGAAAGATAATTTCTGGGAAATGGGCGACACCGGCCCCTGCGGACCCTGTACGGAGATACATGTGGATTGCCGCTCCGATGAGGAGCGCAAACAAATCGACGGAGCCGGCCTGGTGAATAATGATCACCCCCAGGTGATAGAGATATGGAACAATGTATTCATGCAGTTCAACCGGTTGAAAGACCGGAGCCTGACCCCCCTTCCCGCTCAACATGTAGATACCGGAATGGGACTGGAAAGACTGGTCAGGGTGCTCCAGGAGAAAAACTCCAATTACGATACGGATATTTTTACGGGCACCATCGGGGCAACGGAAAAAATCACGGGAAAGAAATATACCGCCGGGGATAGCAAGAAAGATGTGGCCTTTCGGGTTATCGCCGACCATATCCGGGCTATTGCATTTACGATAGCGGATGGTCAATTGCCCTCGAATACCGACGCCGGTTATGTGATAAGAAGAATACTTCGAAGGGCCGTTCGCTATTACCACTCTTACCTGGACTATAAACACCCCCTCCTGTTTCAGCTGATGCCGGTACTGGCGGAGCAATTCGCAGCTGTGTTTCCCGAATTGCAGCAACAAAAGGATTTTGTCGCCAAAGTGGTGAAAGAGGAAGAAGAGGCTTTCCTCCGAACACTGGATAAAGGTCTGAAGAGGATAGACGAGATCATCAGTTCTCTCCGGCAAAGCAAAACGGCCACTATCAATGGATCGGCTGCATTTGAATTATACGATACCTATGGCTTTCCTATCGACCTGACCCGCCTGATCGCCCGTGAGAATGAACTGACTGTCGATGAAGAAGGCTTCGATACTGAAATGCAGCAGCAAAAGACCCGTTCCCGCGCCGCCACTACCCTGGATACCGAAGACTGGGTCGTCCTGATCGATAATCCTCTGATCGAATTTGTTGGATATGAGCTGCTGGAAATGAATACGAAGATTTCCAAATACCGGAAGATAAAGGCAAAGGGCAAAGAGTCCTGGCAGCTGGTGCTGGAAGCCACTCCTTTCTATGCGGAGAGCGGCGGACAGATAGGTGATACCGGCACTCTACAGTCGAAAGGGGAGACGATCCGGGTATTGGATACCAAAAAAGAAAACGGCCTGATCATCCACTTTACCGAACAGCTTCCTTCCGATCTGCAGGCAGGGGTCGTAGCAAAGGTGGATGTTGAAAAAAGGAAGGGCACCGAGAGCCATCACTCCGCCACTCATTTATTGCATGCGGCCCTCCGGAAAGTCCTGGGAACGCATGTAGCCCAGAAAGGCTCCCTGGTAAATGAAGAACAGCTGCGGTTCGACTTTTCTCATTTCGCTAAAATGACGGAGGAAGAGATTAAGGCCGTAGAAGAGCTCGTAAATGAAAAGATCCGGGAAAATATACCGGTCATCATAAAGGAGATGCCTAAGGACGAAGCCGTGAAGTTAGGGGCCATGGCCCTGTTCGGCGAAAAGTACGGAGATATCGTCCGGGTGGTGATCATGGATCACTCCTACTCTGTAGAATTATGTGGAGGTACCCACGTAGGAGCTACCGGCGAACTGGGTCTCTTTAAGATCCGCCATGAGAGTGCCGTGGCAGCCGGTGTTCGTCGTATTGAAGCGATTAGCGGCAAGGCCGCCGAAGCATATATCAACGAACAATTCGCCCTGCTTCACGCCATCCGCGAATCTTTAAAACATCCAAAGGAGTTGCAGCGGTCCGTAGAGAACCTGGTAACGGAAAACGCCGAGCTGAAGAAAAAACTGGAGAAGACAGAAGCGCGCCAACTGGCCGATCTGGGTCGCCAACTGGTGAGCAAAGTACAGTCTATAACAGGGGTTAACTTTATAGGAGAGATCGTGGAAGTGACTAACGCTGATGCGCTGAAGAAGCTCTCCTTCGATCTGAAAGCAGGACTTGCTTCTCCTTACCTGGTAGCGCTTGCCGCCAATATAGAAGGCAAGGCGGCGGTATCGGTTCTGCTCGATGACCAGCTGGCCGAATCCAAAGGGTTTCAGGCTCCGGCTATCATCAAGGAACATATTGCCCCTTTGATCAAAGGCGGTGGCGGCGGACAAAAGACGCTGGCTACGGCCGGCGGTCAGGATGCCAGCAATCTGCCGCAGGTGATTGAAAGGGTGAAGGCATTGTTGAAAAGTTTATAAAAACTGCTGAAATACGCAGGCATCAACATCAGTTCAAATTTGATTTTGCTTCGATTTCCCGAAAGTTTGTCATTTACAAGATTCATTTGGAAAGCCAATCGGATATAATTCAGGGCATGGTAGCTTTCAGGTACCAGAAAGATTATCTGGATTGTGCAAATATGGAGATTAATGGATTCAACAAGCATGGAATATCTCTTTATTCAGGCGTGGGTAAATGCATGGTGGCTCTTTGTTGTAAAATTTCAAGAGATAATGGTTCGGAAGGATATATTTCATTTGAAGCAAAAAATCGGTTGATCCCATATTATCACCGGCTGGGAGCTAAGCGAATAGGTAGTAGTTCCAGGATGTTTATAGACGATGTTGCCGCGCAAAAATTGATTGATTTATACTTTTAATTTTGTATATTTAGGATATGAAGGGAGTTATCAAAAAAAGCATAAAAAAGGTTTCTTATACCCCTGAAAATGTTGGAGGAGGTTGTATGACAGGACGGGTTATGAGTGATGCGGAAGCAAAGGACATTTCTACCATTATCGCTCAATATAAGGAGAAGAAAAAAGCATCTACCGCATCCAAAAAGCTCAAATCCTAACCTGCATAATTCACACGGTCATTTTAATTAAATGGAAGACTATTCCCCCCAACCGAATCCTGAATTACTGCTCGACCTGGTCAAAATGCAAATGCCTTTCGGCAAATACAAAGGAACCATCCTTTGCAATCTTCCCGTGTCCTACCTGGAATGGTTCCAGCGGGAGGGGTTTCCTAAAGGGAAATTAGGCATGCTGCTGGCCACGATGCTTGAGATCAAAAGCAATGGGTTGGAAAAATTATTGGATCCCCTGAAGCGGTGATGGATTAATAATTTTGAATTAACACGTCTGTAGGAATATTTAAAGCGGTATGTAGCTTGCGGATCATTTCAAGGGTCAGCTTTCGTTTTTTGTTCAGAATCTCACTGGCACGACTTTTAAGTCCGACAACACCTGCAAGGTCAGTTTGGTCATAGCCCAATTGTTCCATGCGGAATTTAATAGCTTCGATAGGATCAGGAAAATCAATGGGGAATTGTTCCAGCTCATATTTATCAATTAAGTAACCTAATATTTCCAACTCATCTCCCGCTGATGTTCCAGGTTTAGCATCAAAAATACTTTCCAAACGTACCAAGGCATTTTGATAGTCTTTTTTTGTTTTTATTAATTCTACAGTCATGGCGATTAAATTTTATTTGCTATTATTTTGCCGTATTGGGTATGCGTACCAATAAAACGGATCCATAACATTTGATAATGATAGTTTATTCGAACAATCAATCTATAATGATTGCCTTTGATGTTAAAAACGACCCGGTTGTTCTCCAATATACTGGCACTCGGGTAAACTATCTTTATGTCAGCCGGACTTTTCCAAGAGGCATTATCAGCCTCTTTGTACCATGCTTTTAATGACTGTTCACAATCCGGATGCTTATCCCAAAAGTCCCGTAATATTTTTTTAGCAATTACCCGCAATTTTAGCTTTTAGCAAAAGTACAAAAAATTCCCATGGTGGGAACTTTTTATTTTATATGGATCATTACGGCGAGCGCCTTTTTTAACATTTCCGAAAGTTTTCGTATTTCAGGAAAAACCCTATATTTGATCTACGAAGACAGACGTAGATCAAATTATTTAATTAAAAAAATCAACAGTGATGTGTAAACAATATCTCCTAAAGATCTCAGGACTGGCGGTGCTGACCCTGCTGCTCCTTTCCCCGGCCTTCGCACAAGAAGACTCGCCTGGCTATGAAAACAGGGATACTTTGGGTCCGCGTAAATTTCAAAATTATAATGAGATCATTATCCGGCAGAAGAATGACAAGGATGCTAAAATCACCATTGAGATAAAGGATGGACAGGTACTGGTCAATGGCAAGCCTGTCTCCGAATTTAACGATAGCAGTATAGCTATCAGCAAAAAGAAAGTCCGGATAATCAGGGACAATGGGTTCTCTTTTTCAGGCCCCGGGGAGATAGAAGAACCTGGGGACCATATGACGCTGGAAGGACCCGGGGCCGCGGATATGGCCTATGCCCCTCCCTCTCCTTTCCGCAAACACAGCGGCGTCACCAACCTGAGCCTGCAGACGGCTAACAGGGCTTTCCTGGGGGTCACTTCTGAAAAACCGGAGAAGGAAGGGACCGGTGCTGAAGTTAAGGAGATCTCCAAAGGCAGCGCCGCGGAAAAAGCCGGCCTCCGCCAGGGAGACCTGATCACGATGATTGACGAAACAACAATATTAGACCCGGCCGGTCTCTCAGAGGCCATTCATAAATACAAGCCCCAGGACAAGGTCACCATTACTTATAAAAGAGAGGGAAAAGAGGCAAAAGCCACGACTGTTCTGGGTAAATCCGCGCCAATCAAGATGGTATACAATTACCGCTATGACGTGCCCAATCTCAATATGCCTCCTATGCCGGATATGCCGACTTATAATTATAAGCAACTGATGCCGCAGGGAGACCTGCGTGGTTTCGGAAGGGAAGATGCAAGGCCCCGGCTGGGCATCAGAGCTCAGGACACCGAAGACGGAAAAGGAGTGAAAGTATTGGAGGTGGGCGATGAATCCGCTGCAGAGAAGGCTGGTGTTAAGGAAGGGGATATCATTACCAGTTTTGACGGAAAAGAGGTTAACAGCGCCGTAACGCTCGCTGAGCTGGCAAGGGCAGGAAAGGACAAACCAAGTATTAAGATCGGCCTGATCCGCGAAGGCAAATCCCGGGAAATAGAAGTGAAAGTCCCCAAAAAATTGAAAACGGCGAACTTATAAGGGAGACCACGGGTCTCCCGCCCCCAACCGAGCGTAGCGAAGGTTGCGGGCGAGGAGGAGCGAGGGACGAAGCTCCGACGAAGTCCTGCCATCATAAGACCCGCCGCAAAAAATGCCCGCATTTTTTGCGGCGCTAATAGAGAGGGGGTATCCTGCCACGCAGGGACCTCCTCTTGATATTTGATCCATTCGTCAAATGGACCGGGAAATGCGCAGTGAATATGGTATTTTTGCCCCTGTGCAAACAAGGGAATAATACCAATGACAATCGATTATGATGCATACGAAATAGTGGTCGGCCTGGAGGTACACGCGCAATTGTTAACGCAGACGAAACTATTCTGCGGCGATAGCGCCGGCTTCGGCGGAGAACCCAATACCCATGTGAGTCCTATAACGCTGGGACATCCCGGCTCTTTGCCTAAACTGAACCGGAAAGCGATAGAATTCGCCATCAAAATGGGACTGGCTTGCCACTGCGAGATAGAGAGGAACAACTATTTCGCCCGGAAAAACTACTTCTATCCCGATTTACCCAAAGGCTACCAGACCTCCCAGCATACCACCCCGATCTGCAAAGGGGGGAGGGTAAGCATCCGGACGGCCACAGGGGAAAAAAATGTCCAGCTTAACCGGATCCATCTGGAAGAAGATGCGGGAAAAAGCCTGCACGATGTCGATCCCGCCAATACCTCCGTGGACTATAACCGTGCCGGGGTACCCCTGATCGAGATCGTAACGGAACCGGATCTGGGCAGCGCCGACGAAGCCTATGCCTACCTGACGGAATTACGGAAGATGCTTCGATACCTGGAGGTATGCGATGGGAATATGGAGGAAGGCAGCATGCGCTGTGATGCCAATGTTTCTATTCGGAAAAAAGGGGTGAAGACGCTGGGGACAAAAGTAGAAGTAAAGAACCTGAACTCCATCCGTAACGTAAAACGGGCCATTGAATATGAGACCAGGCGGATGATAGAGCTGGCCGAACAAGGGATCGCCATTCAGCAGGAGACCAGGAGCTTCGATGCGACCGAGGGTACCACTTTTTCTCTCCGGAGCAAGGAAGAGGCGAACGATTACCGCTATTTTGCAGATCCGGATCTGCCTCCCTTCCAGGTAACGGATGTATTCCTGGAAAAGATCAGGGCTTCCCTTCCTTCGCTGCCTGAAGAATTAATAGCGAGATATACGAAAGACCTGCAATTGCCGGAATATGACGCAAGAGTGATCTGTGATGACAAGGATACTTCTGACTATTTTGAGAGACTGATCAAAGAGACGGCTAATTATAAGGGGGCTGCCAACTGGCTGCTGGGTCCTGTGAAATCTGCCCTGAACGAACAAAGTCTTGACCTGAAGGATTTTCCCGTAACGCCTGCCGCGCTGGCCCGGCTGATTGGATTGGTGGAAGAAGGCCAGCTGAGCTTTTCCATTGCATCCTCCAGGATCTTCCCTGCATTGATCAAAGATCCGGCCCGGGATCCCCTGGAGATCGCGGTTTCCCTGAACCTGTTGCAAAGCTCGGACACCAGTGAGATTGCTGCCTGGGTGGAACAAGCTCTGGCGAAAATGCCCGATAAGGTGACGGAGTACCGAAAAGGGAAAAAAGGGCTGATCGGCTTATTCGTAGGAGAAGTAAAAAAAATATCCAAAGGCAAGGCGGACCCCAAGCTCACTAATCAACTGCTGCTGGAGAAACTGGAAAATTAATAGAACGAGCGATATAACAAGAAATCGGATAAATATGATAAAAAGATCTTTTATGAGTACGCTGAAGACGATAAGCGCCCTGGGCCTGTCCCTTCTCTTAGTATATTCCTGTCATGAAAAGAAGAAAGGGAGCTTTAGCGTTACCGGCACATTTAAGAATGCGGATAAACTGGCTTCTATGGAAGGGCCGGTTTCAAAAGTGATCTTAATGGAAGTGCCTTACGGAAAAGATCAGCCGCCTGTCGTGCTGGATTCTGTAAAAATTTCGGGTAACAACGGCAGCTTCAGCCTCACCGGTGCGGCCAAATCGCAGGAAGTGTATGCATTGGTATTCGGAAATAATGTGTTGGAGGTGCCCCTTGTCAACGATGCCCCGGAAATCAAGGTAAATGTGGACCTGGGGAAAAAAGATGACTTTTACGAGGTGAGCGGTTCAGATGCTACCACTCAGCTAAAAGACCTCATCACTATTTTCGGCAAAAAGAATTTCGAAGTGGAGAAGAGCATGGCAGTGCTGGATAGCCTCAAACAGAGCGGCGCCCCCGACAGCGTCCAGCTGGCTGCCACTACCAGGAAGAACAGCAGCATACAGGACCTGAATACCTATCTCAAGCAGTTTATCAACACCAATGGAAATGCCACCGTTTGCGCCCTGGCCCTCAGCTGGGCATCACGCAGCTTTACCAAGGAAGATTTTGAGGCATCGCTGAACGATCTCCAAAAGAAATACCCGGATAATGCCGTCATTCTGGGCCTGAAACAAAATTATGAACAGCAGCTGGCGCAGATGGCTGAAAGGGAGAAGGGCACCTCCTGGGTAGGTAAGCCAGCCCCCGACCTGGCTTTGCCGGATGCGAACGGCCGACCCATCCCGCTGAGCTCCTATAAAGGGAAATATGTGCTGGTTGATTTCTGGGCCAGCTGGTGCGGTCCCTGCCGGGGGGAAAACCCCAACGTCGTCAAGGCCTACAGCGAGTTTAAGAATAAAAATTTCGCCATATTGGGCGTTTCCCTGGATAAGGATAAAGATGCCTGGCAACAGGCGGTCCAGGCCGATAAGCTGGAATGGTCCCAGGTCAGTGACCTCAAATACTGGAATAGTAAAGCGGTGGAAGTTTTTAAATTTGATGGTATTCCCTTTAATGTCCTGATCGACCCTCAAGGTAAGATCATCGCAGAAAGCCTCCGGGGTGATGCTCTGGAGAATAAGTTAAAGGAAGTTTTGTTAAAATAATTGATAATCAATTTGTTAAGTAAAGAGCCCGATCGCGCAGCGATCGGGCTCTTTACTTATTTCTTTACTTAAACTGTTCGTTATGCCAGAAATAAATGTGCCCGCGGGTGATTTTTTTTATTATTATCATAATTGGATCGCTGGGCAGGATAATGAAATTCATATCGGTAAATGTCCGAATTGTAATCATGGATTTGGACAGCGTGAAACGCAAACAAGAGGAAAGGCAGGAGTTTGGATCGGTCCTTTTGAATCTGTCCCTTTGGCTAGAAAGTATATAAAAAAATTTCTGGAAAGGAAATTTCCTGTAAGTACTCATGAATGCTGTAACCGATAGGAACGAATAAAAAATCTATTGTCGCGGAGAAATCTAAAATCCGGTGGCAAGAGGACGTTACAGAGTTAGTCCATTTTAGTTAAGCCAAGTATTTAAAATATAATTTTCTTAGGATGGATAGGTAAGGATTGAGCAAGTTCATTTTTATTTCCCGAGTCGGATCAATATACTCCCATTTATAATATTTATTATCAGAAATTGCAGCTTTTAACTTTACGAAATAATCTTCTAAAATCTGGTTAGGCAGAACACCGCGATTGGCATTTTTGTAACCTTCCTCTATCCATAAAAAACTATAATAAACTAATAATTCCCTTATGTCGTCATTTACTATTACTCTATTTTTTTCTTTAAGGCAAATGATATTAGAATAAAAATCAAGGATCAAATTGTCTTTTATATCCGGTATAGGCGAAAATTCTTTTGTGTCAATAATATTCAAAAAGTTGTATTCTTGGATTTTTAGAACGTCTTCTATACTTGCGTTAAAAAACATTTTGGCCACCATTAAAGTATAATCTTTCCCTTGTGAAACATTTATTGCACTCAGTAGTGATTCACAATCCTGAAACCAATCAAAGATATAATAACAACATTCGGCAAATGATGATAAAATAAATTCCTTATTATTGAAGTGGTTGGCTGTTACTAATGATAAGTGAGATATATAGCTAAGAGATTCATACGCTCCTGGGCAAGAATTAATTTGTTCAACATTCTTCAAAATGAGGCTTGCCGCATAAGTTCGGGAGAAATATTTAGGTATTACTGTTTCCATAATGAATAATTTTAAGTCTCTCTCCTTTCTGTTAATTTGGGAGATTTATTTAGAAATTTACATATTTCCTTCATGATTTCTTATAGGCAGCAAAAAGCCACCGGGTAACGGTGGCTTTTTAAGCTCTTATATGCTGGCTAGTGTACTTATTTTTTGATATGCAGCCCTAGTATTAATAGCGCAAGGATGACGGAAAGGCCAACCATCCATTTAATGGTATCTACTTTTGTTTTCTTTATTTCGGATCGCGATTCAGCGATTGCGACCTCTATTCTATTATCCAGCTTATTAATCACTTGTTAAAAAACAATTTAAGAATAGCGAATAATCCTCCCAAAACCGTGATAACGGTCCCAACCCAGAATACAAAGCTCCATTTGATAATGTCGGCTTTCGTTTCGGCTACTTCTTTTCTTAGTTGCCCTATATCTTCCTTTGTGGCAAGTATGTCTTTCTTTTCCTCATACTTTTTATCCGCCGCAGCTTCAAAGTATTCGATTATTGCCTCCGCCTCTTGCTGACCTAGCTTGTTCTTGAAGATTTCGTAAACTTTTAACTCCAATGGTTTCATATATGCAAATTTAATCAATTTCTTTTTCTCTTTTGGAATAAAGTAGCTAGGTAAAATACAAATGTTTTGGAATAAAATACCAGGGAAAAGGGATAAAATATTCCGTTCTCCTGGTATTTTAGACGTTAAAGGAATTGAATATCCCCGCCAGGGGATGGTATCTTACTTCTCATAAACCTACATTTTATGAGTAACGCCTTGCTGCTTCATTGCAAAGAAACCTATAAACAAAGTAACAAAGCCATTTCCGCCGCTTCGAATGTTACCCCGGAAACAGTACTAAGAAATGGAAAACGGGGAATTGCTGATAATCTTTAAAAAAGCGGAGACATTGGGAAAGCTCTATAAAGCTATGTATTAGAACCGTCCCAATGATCCTAATAAGGCCAGGGAGAACCGTAGCGCGGCCCCTTAAAATGTACACATATTAGTACAAGAGCATCATATTCACCATTTATCAGAGTAGACCAAACTAGGTGGCAACTAATTGCAACTCTTATTTTCTCCCTTTATCTGCCTCTAAAATTCGATTCAGATATATTAGCCGTCCCATTTTCTGTTTCTCCGTCTGATTTGGATCATTGAGTTTATCGAGAAACTTTTTATCAGGCATGATATAGTTATTCCTCACCTTGATACCGGTAATATCGGCTACTCCATTGTAGTGGGTTTTTTGATGGCTTATTCTGAAGCTTGCATCAGTAATTACTTTAATGAAAGCGGAGGTATATGGTTTTAAATCAGAGGATGAAGAAATTGTAATATCGTCGACAAATCTAGTGTAAGTGATATCCGGGATTGGGCATGCCTTCTGGAGCGTATAGTCTACAGGAAGAAAAACCATATTTGCTAGGTGCGTACTTGTCGGTATCCCTTGAGGCAACATTCCCTTGTAAGTGCACAAAATTGTCAAGACTCTGGAAACATCGCCAGAAAATCCGTATCCTCGCAAGATATTGTAAACCATCCCAGAGGTAACAGATGGGAAAAATTTCTTAAGATCGGTAGTAAACTTATATCGCTTTCCCTTATGAACTAATGCGTTAGTAATATTAGACTTGCCTTTAACGCCACCTTGGACAAATTCCGGCATTGAGATTTTTGACAAAATATTATCTTTTATCCCGTCCTGAATTTCTCTGAGACGCCCACTGCTTGGATATAGTATCCTCTCCTTGATCTTTCCTCCTGGCTTTTTGGGCTGTTTAATTTCAACGAGTCTCCTGTAGTATTTGGAATCATGTAAATGACCGGCTTCTCCCAATTCCTTGCAAATCTCTTTAAGTTCCTTAGCGGAAGTATTTCGCTTAAAGACAAAGGCTAACTCATTTAGAGATTTGATCATTTATATCAAGATTGTGAATGTGAAAAAATTCATTAATCATTGATTTGATCGGTCCATCAATCATTTTAAAAGCATTCCTTTTTAGGGGATTAATATCATTCTCTTCAATAGATAAAAAGAACAGAATAGGTAATGGAATATTAAGATGAGCTGCTATCTCTTTCAGTGTGGAAATGTTGGGTTCTTTTAAATTGTTCTCTATTTGAGAAAGGTAAGTCTGAGTTATATCGCATCGTTGCGCTAACTCTAATTGTTTTAAACCATTTTTTGTTCGAATGGCCTTTATTGCGGTACCAAGTTTCATAAGAATTTGAAAAGAATTAGGGAGTATCAACTAATTACATCAAAAAACCTTTGGACATTGTCAGAGCAAAGAAATTTATCCAAGCGAGCCACGACTTCGACAAATGCTTCGCACTTATCAATATCAGACTTCATAGAGTCAATAATCTTAAGCTTTGAAATACAATCCCGTAGGAGTTCCAAATCTTCAGCTGAGAAAGAACACCGATTCAGAGAGATTAAAGCATTGATTGAATCAATCAAGCTTATTGAAGCTTCGACAGAATTTTTATTCATTGTTGTATGTTTTTGTGACGGCTTAATTACCGCCTGCTCAAACAGCAATACCATCACAAAAGCATATTCGGTGTTCTTTACGTACTCCCTAATAATTCCTGCTCCCAATATCCAATTAGTTCTTAATCGGCGTAGAAAGCATTCAGGTTGACAGGTGAATCGAAGATATAACTAAGTTAATACGGTAACCCGAGCTATAGTAGTCGTCTTCAGTCGCCCAAGAAGACCCGTTAGGGTTATAGAGTTAACTATTTCACGAAGTGCAGTTAGTGATGAATTTTGTCGAATCTCAAAGAACTTAAACGAAGATATGGTATTCGCATAAGTGGGCAAAATAAAAATGTATTTATTTTTAACTCGTGGTTAAAAATATTAACTGTCAGTTACTATAAATACAAAATTTATATCTATGAGTGATGATCTCACAAAACGGCGTCCCCAAGATTCGAGTAAGATTAATATTCATGAATCTTGGGAACTGGAATGGATGTCAAAACGTTTTGGCATCACCAAAGAAAGGCTTATTCAAGCGATAAAAGCTGTAGGTGTATCTGCCGAGGCTGTCAGAAGTATCTTGCTAAGTAGTAACACAGAGGGAGCCACAATTATTGAAGTACCCTCTTTTGTTAATTAACTAGGTGAATATTAATTACTTACAATGAATGACGAGTATATTCTTGGTTGATCCTGCATCCGTAAGCTCGGACAGTATGAAGTTATCCGGTGACCGTCTCGCATTACCATCAAGTTCAGAACCCCTCGTATGTGTCCCGGAGCAGCCCCAGCCTACGACCGCCCCCCGTCAACAATAGTATCACAAGGGCTCCCCATACTGTTTTTTAAACAATTTAAAAGGCCAGGGAGGAGATTTTTGAATTATTTAAAAAGTGACGTATTTGTGCTTTGTATGGCTGGGAGTTATCCGACGAATCACCGTTACATAACCTTTATTTCAGCCTTATAACGTTCTGTAAAGGCTTCCACGGCCAGTATCTCAGCCAGGAAAAAGGTATGATGATGGAGGGGGGAGGTAAGGCTCGAATTTTTCATTCGCAAATATGGGAAATCCATTGTAATTTGCTCGAAAGCCCTTGCCCCGGCTGCAATACAGCGAAAAATGAGTTCCCGCTAGAAGTTTAATTAATATTTTCAATGCTAAATACAAAAACGGGGCGAAATACCCCGTTTTGTCTAATTTTGGTGTCTAATAATCGCTGAAAACCCGCGTCAGCAGTGACTCTTGTGGTCCCGTCCAGAATCGAACTGGAATCCAGGGCTTCGGAGACCCTTATACTATCCATTGTACTACAGGACCATTGAACAGGTATCGACCTGTTTCTATTGGGACTGCAAAACTACTTAATTAATTTTATTTAAATGAATAGCCGTAGAATTGATTTATTGGATAGTTTCAGGTTCCTGGCGATCCTGCCTGTCCTGCTATATCATTTTACCATCGAATGGAAAGACCAAACCCCCTATGGGAATTATTTCGGTGGTCTTTTTAAATATGGTTATTTAGGGGTGGAGTTTTTTTTTGTTATTTCCGGCTTTGTAATAAGCTATACATTAGAAGGCACGGATAGCTTTTTCTCCTTTTGGAAAAACCGGTTTATCCGACTTTTCCCACCTCTGCTGGCCTGCACGATGATTACGTATGGTGTTGCCGGGGTTCTCGATAGCAACCAGCTCTTCCCGAATGCCCATAAAATAAGGAATTTCCTGCCGACATTCACGCTCACCAACCCCAGTATCTGGACCTCGCTGACCCATACCCATTTTGCCTGGATCAATGGCAGTTATTGGTCCCTATGGGTAGAGATACAGTTTTACATCCTTTCCTCGATTCTCTACTTTTGGAATAAGGGCCAGTTTCTCAGGAATATCCTGCTGGCTGCCATGACGCTGAGTGTGGTAAAATATATACCTCCTTATTTCCTGCATAGCGGATCCTGGGGCGTCCTTTCAGGGAGAATGACTGGTTTTTTATCAGGATGGGTGTATATGAATGCCGTATTTAATATTGATTATTACATTTTATGGTTTACCCTGGGCGTTATTTTTCATCACTTGTATAAAGGCTTCCCGATCAGGTCCCGGCCCTTAACGGCTATTTGCATGGTCATCGTTTTGTATCAACTCTATATGGATAGGCTCTATGCAGAAAGGATTTATGCGATACGGGTTTTCCAGCTTATTATAATTACGCTGTTTTTGTTACTGATTTATAAAAAGGAATATTTGTCTTTCATGAACAAGGCTCTTTTTAAAAGAATTGGGATCATATCCTATTCCATGTACCTGATTCATGAAGTGACCGGCACCTTGCTGATAAATAAATATGGGGCTTATCTTGGCCGGTACTCCCCCCTTTCCCTGGTTATAATGGTAATTCTCATCATCGTTTTCGCGGAATTGAGCTACCGGTTTTATGAGACAAAAGCAGGCAGCTTCCTGAAAAAGATTCTACACAAACCGACGTCTATTTCAGCAGTTCCCTGAAATTGCTGCTGAAGATCTTGACCGCGATAGCCAGCAGGATGACGCCAAAGAATTTGCGGATGGCGATCATGCCCGCCGGTCCCAGGATTTTCTCGATTCTATCCAGGGATTTGAGGACTATAAAGATGATGAGCAGGTTGATCAAGATGGCCAATAAAACGGTGGTGGTCTCAAAGTTCGCCTTCAGGGACATAATAGTAGTCAGGGTGCCCGATCCGGCTATCAGGGGAAAGGCAATAGGGACCAATATGCTTGCCTTCTCATTGGGTTCACTTTTGAAGAACTCCACCCCCAGCACCATCTCCAATCCCAGAATAAAGATCACGATAGAGCCTCCGACCGCAAAAGAGCGTTTGTCTACCCCCAGGATTTGCAGGAGTTTTTCCCCTACGTATAGGAATAAGATCATGAGCGCTCCGGAGATCAGGGTCGCCTTGCCTTCGTGCAGCCCACCCAGCTTCTTCTTCAGCGCATGCAACAAGGGGATGCTGCCGATGATATCGATCACCGCAAATAAGGTGAAAGTCACCGTGAGCAATTGATCCAGGTCCAGGGTTGGCTTCATACGCTACTTTTGGCAAAGATAAACCAAAAGACGCGGAGGGCCTTCCGGGAGAACAAAGGACGCGGAGCGCCTTCCGGCTGCTGCAAACCATTTAGTAGAAGCTGCGGGGCTTGTGTTGTTCCTTCTGCTCTGGGGCCAGGTTGGAAAGGATCTCATATTGAAGGGGATCTGCTTCTCCGGAGAGACGGATCACACAGCCATAATGCAGGGAGAATACTTTGAAACTATTGATGAGCGGAGTATCGGTAATATAGGAAAGGATACTGCGGATGACACCTCCATGGGCAACGATAGCGAGAGGGCCGGACGCGGTCCTGATCGCCTCATAGCAGCGGGTCACCCGTTGGTGCAGGTCCAGATAGCTCTCCCCGCCCGGAATACGTATCTGGACAAAATCTTTCATCCAGGGATCGATTTCTTCTTTGGGCAGGTCATCCCAGCTCCGCATTTCCCACTGGCCGCAGTGAATCTCCATCAGCTCGTCGTGCAGAACGATGGGGTGAGCCGGGAACAAATGGCTGGCCAGTCGGCTGCACCGCTGCAGGGGGCTGCTGTGTACAGCTACTATCCCTTCCGGCAAATGCTGCCGGATAACAGCCGCCTCTTCCTTAAAGCTCTCTGTTATATCCAGGTCCGTCTGGCCATAGCAGACTCCTTTGGCGACAGCCGGAGTCGTATGGCGGATTAAGTATATTTCTTTCATATAAAGACGCCGGAGGTGTTTTGCATTCCCGTTACATTAGATATCTCCAGATTATGACAAACCCCAGGTAAAAGACGATCTCCGTCACCTGTTGAATGGCCCCCAGGCAATCGCCCGTATAGCCCCCGATCCACTTTTTAAAATACTTCGATAGCGCATAGGTCGTATAGAGCATGGGAAGGATCACTCCTAAAAAGGGCCAGGGCAAAAATACAAAAGGAACCAATGCCAGTATGACGGCCAATACCATCTCCGCAACAGTTAATTTACGACCGGTAACGGGTTTGGACTTGCTGTGTTCATTATCGGTTACATTCTCACGCCACTGAATGACAAATACCGGCATTAACCTGCTGAGGCTATGCGCCCCGATCACTCCCAGGATAAAATAACGGTAATTGTAAAAGATAAGGGAAGTAGGATGATCCAGCTCCGGCGTGAAAGCAGGCAGCTCTTTCAGTAAAAGGAACTTGCTGCTCAGGATCCCCAGGAGGCCTATAGCTCCGAAGGCGCCGATCCGGCTATCCTTCATGATCAGCAGGATCTTTTCTTTGGTCCAGCCGCCGCCGAAGCCATCGCATACATCCGCAAAACCGTCTTCATGGAAGGCCCCGGTAGTGAGCAGGCCGGTGATCATAGAGGCCGCGATACCGATATCTGCGGAGATGAATTTGGCGAAGACGAGGAATACCAGCGAACAGATGCCGCCGACGATCCATCCTACGATCGGAAAATATTTGGGGGATTTTTGCAGGTATACGGGACTATGGTCGATGGTGGCGGGAACACGGATCCTGGTAAAATACATGATCGCCGTTAAAAAGATCTTCCACTCTTTTTTCATGGGTCAAATTTACTGGCTTTTATAACCTTATAACTGTTTGCTGCTCTAATTCCCTGTTGGCGGCGAGTGTCCTGCGCTTATTCTCCGCTCTTACTAACACCTGCTGATTCGAAAGAAGCCATTTCCTGCAGGAAATTGACAGCCGATTGAACAAGGGGGAAGGCCATGGCGGCGCCTGTCCCTTCTCCTAATCGCATACCGAGGTTCAGCAGTGGCCGGGCGTCCAGGTATTGCAGCATCTTCTCATGTCCCTGTTCCCCGCTGTTATGAGAAAAAATGCAATGACTCCGTACCCCCGGATCAAATTGCTGTGCCAGCAATAAGGCTGCCGTCGTAATAAAACCATCGATCAGGATGATCATTTTCAATTCCGCCGCTTTCAGGTAAGCTCCCGTCATCATGGCGATCTCGAATCCCCCGACCTGCTGCAGGATCGTCAAGGGGTCGGGGGAGGCTGTAATAACCGGAAGATGAAGCTGAAAGACCTCCCGGAGGGTCGCGATTTTCTTTTCCAGCTGTAAGTCATTCACACCGGTACCCCTGCCGGCACATTCTTCTACCGGGATGCGGGTGATAAAGCTCATGATCAGAGAGGCCGCGGAGGTATTGCCGATGCCCATTTCTCCCAGCCCGATGCAATTACATCCTTCCCGGAAGAGATCTTCTACGATCTTGCCTCCCGCTTCCATAGCCTGCCGTGCTTCGTCTCTTCTCATGGCGGCTCCTTCCAGATAGTTCCGGGTACCATATCCTATCTTGGAACGAATGAACCGACGGGATGGAAGGTCTGCCGGAAAATCAAAGTTTACACCGGCATCCACTACCGTAAGTCCTATGTCCTGCTGACGGCAGAATACGTTGATAGCCGCACCGCCTGCGATAAAGTTCAGGACCATTTGCGCCGTGACGGCCTGTGGATAAGGATTCACCAATCCCGTGGCCGCAATGCCGTGGTCTCCTGCAAAGACTACAATATGAGGATGACTGATCCGGGGGTTGACAGATCCCTGTATCAGACCTACCTGTAACGCCACTTCTTCCAGTCTTCCCAAGGCGCCTAATGGTTTTGTCTTACTGTCTATCTTGTGTTGCAGTTCTTTCTGCAGTTCCGTCCCGGTCATTGTTTGCATATTTATTTTTTATATTTCTTAACCTGCCAGCAAATCACAGAAATAAAATCCATCTTTCGAGCCCTGATCCATGGAATTAGCGGGAGTGCTGTCTGGTGCAACCGCGGGCGCTTTATATTCCCGGTAGACGATCTCTCCTTTTTGATAGGCAATGGGAGCCCTAAAGAGGGGCCCTTCAAAAACGAAAGAATGATACTCTCCATTCTCTCCGCAGGGATCTACGTTCTCCGGAAGATCCCGTATAAAAGCATCATCGAGCAGCCTTCCGCAAAAGCTTTGATCCAGGAACCGGCTATTGACACAAACGACGACAGCCTTGAATCCTCTCTCCAGAAATTCCCGCATCAGGTCTGCCGTAGGTATCTTCCATAAAGGAAAAACGCAATGGACATCCTGGCTTTGCAATTGCTCCTCCCGGTAACGCCGCAGGTCCTCCAGGAAAATATCCCCGAACAGGGCATGGGTACAGCCTTGTTTTTTCAGGGCCGCTACTTTTCCCATCGTGGCCTGCTCATATTCCTTCATGTCCGGCTGCTCTCCCAGTTCAAGGGTCTGCAAAGGGATGCCGATAGAAGCAGCCTGCGCTTCCAGCAGCTCTCTCCTCACGCCGTGCATAGAGATGCGGTTATGAACGGTGTTGACGCTGGTCAGCAGCGCCTGCACCTTGTAGGTGCCCTCTTCCAGGACCCGCTGCAGGCACAGCGAAGAGTCCTTTCCCCCGCTCCAATTCATATAGGCTTGGGTCATGAGTGGGGACTTTTAACTGTCAGGGGGATACCGCTCACCATCAGGATTACCTTATCCGCTTTAGCCGCGATATATTGATTCACCCATCCTTGCAGGTCTGTGAATTTCCTTCCGATCTCTGTCTCGGCATGGACTCCCATCCCGATCTCATTGCTGATGATGAGGAGCATGGCTTCCTGGCGGCATAGTTCGTCTATTTCTTTTTGGCAGGCATTCAGGACCGCATCGATATCATTTTTCATATCGATAAAGAAATTGGTGATCCAGAGTGTGACGCAATCGATCACCACTACCTTCCCCTGCAGATCCAGGCTGCTGATATTTTTTTCTTCTTCGATGGACGACCATCGCTCATCTCTTTCCTGTTGATGACGACGGATCCTGTCCTGGAAATCGCCGTCCCAATGCCGGGCCGTTGCCACATAAACAGGATTGGCGCTTAGTTGAAGCGCCAATCCTTGTGCATACCGGCTTTTACCGCTTCGGGCGCCTCCGGTGATAAAAATGACTTCTTTCTTATTTGCCTCCATGCAGAAAGTATTTTTCTTTAAAACGAAGGGGCGCCTGCTTTAACTCCATCAGGCAATTGCGGCAAAGACAATCCTCGTAACGTTGCTCCAGGAATGCCTTCTCTTCAGGAGTGAGCCTTACCCCATAACATTGACATTGTGCAATATCACCTGCTTTACATTCGAAGGGGGTGCGACAACGGGGACAATATTTTTCTTCATGCTTACACATGTTGATAGGAGGATTCGGCGGCTAAACAATATTTGTGCTGCAGCCTTTCCGGCACGGTAAAAATATCCGGATGGAAAAGAGCTGCCAATAATTCAATCCCATCTGTCAGCGTACCGGGACTGGGCTGGGTGAACAGGTCATAGTCCGCTACGAATACGGCCCCGCTTTTAACGGCCTGTAACTGATCCCATCCCGGTTTATTCCTCAGCAAATGCAATTCCTGTTGGGCCCGGCTGATATGAAACCCGCAGGGAGCGATGACCAATACTTCCGGATCGTAACGAAGGATCTTTTCCCAGGGCGTTACGATACTGTCTCCTCCCGGATTGGAGAGCATGTCTACTCCACCGGCACCCGCTACCTGGTAGGGAATCCAGTGCCCGCAATTATAAACGGGCTCTATCCATTCCATGACCAGCACTCTCCTAAGGGGAGCCCTGTATTTACGTAAAGTATCTATTACCTGGTCGACTCTTTTCTGCAGGGAGGACAGATGATGATAAGCAGCTTCTTCTCTGCCCAGGGCGGTGGCGATGGTGACGGCGGTCTGAAAGACCTCCGACAGGTTCCCGGGTGTCAGCGCGACAAGAGTTGGCTGTTTTTCCAGCTTTGCCACGGCCGCTGCCGTACAGGCGGTATCGATCTGGCAGACCTCACAGACATCCTGCGTGAAAATGATATCCGGGGCAATGGACTGCAACAGGTCCTCTTCCACGTAATACAGGCTCTTTCCCTGCGCCTTAGAAGCAGAAAAAATCTTATCGATCTCCGTGCTGCTGTAGTTTTTGCCTTCCAGCATACAGCGGACCACTGCCGGCTTTTCCGCCGCTTCCGGCGGACATTCGAAGGTAACGCCATACAGCAGATCCTGCAGGCCCATGTCATAGATCATTTTAGTGGCGGCAGGAAGAAAAGAACATGCTTTCATATCGTTGCTCTTTTGATGAATGATATGGGTAAATAATTCACCCTAAGGTAACTAAAATTCTATGGTCGCGCCTCCGTTAAACAGGGCCGGGATAGAATTATAGCCATAGATCGTGGTGAATTTTTTCTTTGTGATATTTTTTTCCTCTGCAAACAGCTTCAGCCATTTTGCATTTTTAGGCCTGTATTCTGCATAGGCATTGAAGATAGCAAAACCTTTTAAAGTGACATCCGGTAAGGCGTTGAAATTAGCGTCGTAACCGCCGATATCATATCGTTTGCTTTCATAATGTCCGCTGACACTAACATAGAGAGACCTAAGGGGCTGAACGCCCAACGTCAGGTTGACGGTATGTTCGGGTCTTCTGAGCGCATAGTTATAGGTCGTATCGGAGTACGTAACATGGCTCTGGGATTGGCCCTGGATCTTCAGCCAGGTATAATTGGCGGATACCGAGAAGATGCGGCTGATCTGTATCTTATTTTCCCACTCGATGCCATGGGCTTTTTCTTCGTTGTAATTGAAGTACTGGTAAGTGAAATAATTGAAATCGATGCCATCTTTGGTTTTGCGGTGAAAATAAGTCGCGCGGGAATTGAACAGGGCGTTGCTGAATTGAACACCTCCCTCGTAATTCACCGAAGTCTCCGGCTGAAGACCGGGATTGCCATAAGAAGAGTACAGCTGATACAGGGTAGGCGCTTTGAAACCGCTGGCCACGCTGGCATATATTTTCCAGTTGTTGTCGATCAGGAATGATGGGTTGAAAGTATAGGTGTAGTTGCTTCCATAGCGGGAGTGGGTATTCAGCCTTCCGCCCAGCTCTATATTCAGGCCGGACTTCCCGGAATAGGAGAGAGAGCTGTACATGGAGGTCTGGCTGACGGAAGTGTCTTTAAAGGCAAGGGGATAAGTCCCCGAGATCCCGGCTTCATTCATGGAAGCATAGCGGTAATCGGCTCCGTTCAGCCAGGTGAATCCATATCCCAGGTTGGTGGTGGCAAAAATCTCTGCGTATTGATTTTTACCATAATAATTGTCTTTGTAATAAGTCTGAATGGCAGAGCTGTCCTTATCCAGAACCCGGATAGCCGTGTTATACAGATAATTTCCGTTAAGGGTCGTACCCGCCAGTGCATAGGTAAAGCCGCCTCCCACCATGAAATTTTTATTGGTATTCGTATAGTTCTTTGCGTCCGAGAAGGCTCCGGCGTCGATATCGTTAGCATATCGGCTGTATTGGATAAAGCCTCTTACCGTCAGGGGCTGTATGGGATTCCAGGCGACGTTGGCAGCGACGGCGTTGCTCCGGTATCCATCATTGTCAAATCCGGCTTTGTGCGTGCTGTCATACGCCGTAGAGTAACCATCCGTATGAGCCCCGTTATATCGTATATTATATACGAGGTGATCGGCTATTTTGCCATATAACTGGGCGCTCCCATTATAGGTGCCATAGCTGCCGCCGGCAAAGCTGGCCTTGACATTGACAGGCGTTTTGACATCGGGTTTGATGGTAATGATGTTAATGACCCCGGCGATGGCATCCGAGCCATATAAAGTGGATTGGGCTCCTTTGGATATTTCTATCCGCTCGATCATGGAGACGGGAATAAGATTGATGTCAAAGCTGTTGTCCGATTGCGAAGGATCACCTACCGGCACCCCGTCGATGGTCACCAGGGTCCTGCCTGATCCTGCTCCCCGGACAAAGATTGCCTGGTTCGTACCTGTGCTGTTAAGGGAGCCGCCGACCGTTATGCCTGCCTGTTCGTTTAATAGCAGTCCTAATGTCTTTCCGGTATTTTTGGCCAGGTCCTCATGGGTGAGGACGATGACTACTTTCCCGGTCTGACTTTCCTTTACCGGATACCGCGTAGCTGTTACCACTACCTGATCCAATTGCCTGAATGCGCTGTCATTTTTTGTTTGTGCGGATAGAATGCTGCTGCTGCTTACTGCCAGCATGAAAAAGGCGAAACGTTTTTTGCTCATTACAGTTAATAATTTTTTCCCTTCCATTGTGAATGGAAAGGAAGGTAATTGAATGAGCCTTCGAAAATAAAGTTGAAATATAAACTGCCTGCTAAAGGAAGACACTTTACACTCCATGCTTTTCACCCGAAAGCTGTGAATGATTAAGGATCCTGGCAGGTCTTCTGGCTTGTGCCTGACTCAACTTACCTTCCCATCCTCTTTGTAAGGACAGTGGTCAGAAGTGTTGTTAAGTCATTTTCCCTCCCTGCTTCCTCTTTCAGGCGACGGAGCCTGGCGAAGCCAGCGGGGATGGGGACACTTACAGCTACGGGGATAGCGCCGGATTTACACCGGACTTCCCTTTTAATGGCGCGGTAGCGCCAACCAAAATCTGCGCGAAGATATTATTTTTCCTCTTTAAACCGCTTGTAAAGAAATAGCTGCCATTTTTCCTCCGCCACCCCCGCTTTGTCCATCTCGGCCCTGGCCAATGTGAAAAACAGGTCTGAAAGACGGTTGATATAGGCCGGTATAGCCGGATGCACCGTGTCCGATTTCATGAGAGACACCAGTCTCCGTTCGCCCCTGCGCATTTGCGTACGAACGATATGGCATAAAGCGGAGACTTCATTTCCCCCCGGCAGCAGAAAATAGTCGGAAGGACTTGTCATAGCAGCTTCCAGCTCGTCTATCCAGGCTTCACAAAAAGCGGCGCCGTCTTCCGGCAGGGGGTTGCTGTTTATTTTTTTCGCATCCGAAGGCCGCGCCAGATGTGACATCATATCCATCATGTCTTTCTGAATCCGGTGTAACTTAGGCTGCCATGCATGTTGTTCGGTTAACTTCACCCGCAACAGGCCGATGGTGGAATTCACCTCGTCCAGTGCGCCCAGGCATTCTACCCGTATGTCGTCTTTAGGAACACGGCTCCCGCCAAAAAGTCCCGTTGAACCGCTATCCCCTTTTTTCGTATAGATTTTCATGTTTACAGAGTTTAAATAAAATGATCGTGTTGGGCTATTGCGTAATACGCTTGCCGTTCCGGCATTAAGGGTTACCGATAGCGTTCAGTGCAGCTAACAGATCCGCTATGGTTTCATACTCCTGCAATGGGCCTTTGTATTCCAGGATCCAGCTTGTTCTCCCACGCTCTTCCGATATCCGAATGGAAGGGGTTTGTGTGGTGGCCTCCCCCGTAGCCGCGAACCCCTGCCGCTGAAGGGCCCTTTTTGTCCAGAAGAAGGCTGCTCCTTCTCCGATGAGTGTGATTTGTTTGGAGTTGCCCTCGTGCATATTGAAAGCGCCGGTTGTCTTATCGAAGAAAATCCCTTCCTTGTCAAAAACGGTTTCAAAAGTGCCGTTTAAGACCAGGTCTTCCGGCGTCCCTACACGAAGCTGTCCCCCTGTCTGCAATAGCCATACCTGGTCTGCTACTTGTAGCGCCAGGTCCAGCTCATGCGTGGAAACCAGGATACCTTTGTTGGTTTGCCGGGCCAGCCGGTGCAGTAGCCGCATCAATTGTATGCGGCTGGGAAGATCCAGATGGGCCGTGGGCTCGTCCAGCATCATCAGGGGGGTGTCCTGCGCCAGAGCGCGGGCCAGCATCACCTTTTGACTCTCTCCGTCACTGAGAGTGGCTACCTTCCTGTCTAAGAGGTTTTCTATCTGTGCGGCTTCGATGGCGCGGGTTATGATGGCCTTATCCGCTTCGCTTAAGATCCCCAGCCAGTTGGAATATGGATATCTTCCCAATGCTACCAAAGACCAGGCGTTCAGGTTACTGTTCCTGACGGAGTCCGTCAGGACGAGACTGATCTTTTTGGCAAGCTGGACGGGCTTTAATGTATGTATGTCGACGCCTGTTATTGTAATGCGTCCTCCCAGGGGAGGCTGCAGGCCGGCCAGCGTTCTCAGCAGGGTGGATTTCCCCGATCCGTTGGGGCCGAGCAGACAGATCAGCTGTCCCGGATAGATATCTACCGCCAATGGCCCGGCTATAGGCAGCGTTTTTTTTGGGCCGGAGATATATCCCGCCGCCAGGTCCATGGTTTGTAACAAGGGTAGCATATTATTCATCAGTATCCTCTTAAATTATTTCTGCGCAGGATGATCCAGATCACAGCCGGAGCGCCAACCAGCGCGGTGATTATATTGATGGGCAGGACGGTTTGGCTGCCGGGTAATTGTGCGATGATATCGCATAGCAGCATCAGTACGGTCCCGATAAGACAGCAGCCCGGGATGAGGATACGGTGAGTAGACGTATTGAAGAGCGAACGCGCCATATGCGGAACGGCGATCCCGATAAACCCGATCGGCCCGCAGAAAGCAGTGATGCTGCCTGCCAGCAGACTCGTACTGCAGATGATGATGACCCTGGCCCTTTGCGCCGTCAATCCCATGCTGCGCGCATAATTCTCGCCTAACAGGAGCGCATCGAGCAGTTTCGACGAAAGAAAGGAGAGGATGAGACCCGCGACGACAGCCAGCGCCAGGATATACAATTGATTGCCGGTTACACCGCCCAAGGAGCCGAATGTCCACAACAGGTAATCTTTGATCAGTTCAGGAGCGCTGAAATATTGCCAGATACTGATGATGGAAAGCGTGATCGTGCCGATCATGATCCCGACGATCAGCATCATCACATTGTCCTTAAAACTACCGGAGATGGACACTACCAGCAACATAATACCGGCTGCTCCCATACAAGCCGCCCCGATGATGAGCCAGCTTCCGGATATCCCCAGCTCCTTGATCGTATCCAGGGTGGTGATGCTTCCCCCTGCCAGCATGATCATCGCTACGCCCAGGCTTGCCCCTGCCGTGATGCCCAGGACAGACGGATCGGCCAGGGGATTGCGGAAAAGGGTCTGCATCTGGAGGCCGCTTACCGATAGACCGCAGCCTGCCAGCACTGCCGTAAAGGCCTTTGGTATCCTGATCTTTTCTATGATATATTGCCAGGTGGTATCTTCCGCGGGCAGCGAAAAAATGGATTTGAATACCTGTCTGAGCGGGATCTTTACGGAGCCGATCGCTATATCCAGCAGGAATACGATCAGCAGGAGCAGCAACAGAGCCGTCAGACGCAATTTTTTCCTGGCTACCATTATTTTAATTGTTTATAATATACCAGGGAATGATCGGGCAACAATTCCGGATGCAGGATCCTGATAAGGTCCGCCAGGATCATCTGCGGATTCACCGCGCCGGACTCCCAGTAATCATTGGACCCTATATCGTTCACCTGCTTATTATTGTTATAGACCTGACCTGTCTTAAAAGGCTTAAAGCTGGCATAGCGCTGATCTTTGGCAGCAATATCCGCTTTCGTATCGACATAGCCTATATTCAACCAGTAATCAGCCGTCAGCGCTTCGGGCGCCACCGCTTCGAAGTTAAGGGATAGACTCCCGACTCCCTTGCTATCCGACCATTTATAAGCGGCGCCTGCATCCCGGAGGAACTGCGCCATATAGCTGCCGCCTGCCGGTGTGAACCAGGAACCTTTGTAGGGCAAGCCGATGATTACAGCCGGCTTTACGGCCGCCTGCCGGCCCAGCTGCGCCAGCTTTTCGTAGGCTTGCGCCAGGCTGTCGAATTTTCTGTTGACCAACTCTTCCTTATTCACCAGCGCAGCCATCAGTTTCACCCATTCCGCCCGGCCGAGCGGGCTGGTCTCCAGCCATTCGACATTTAACAGCACAGGCACTCCGGCATCGGTTAATGTTTTATACCGTCCAAAACCTGCATCGGGGTTGCCCATGTCCATCAACACATCCGGATGCATCGTCAGGATCAGCTCCTTGTTTATATTGCCGTCCAGACCGACGTTGGCTACTTTACCGGCCTTTATATTTTTTCGGACTTCCGGGGAGGTGACATACTGCAGGCTTCCCAGTCCGGTGATCCTGTCCGACACGCCGGCAAAATCCGCCAGGGCTATATGCATGGAAGACATGCCGATGATGGTCTTTACCGGGATGGTGATCACCTGTGCCGTAGGGTAACCCGATGGTACGGGAGTACCCCGCTGCACCAGGAGATACCGGAGCGTATCCGATTTTCCTGTCAGGGTGTTCAATACCCGCACGAGTTTGTAGTGGTCGTAATAGTCGATCGTAAAGCTATGCGCATATTTAATGACGGCTTTGCCGGTGAACCTGTCTTGTGTGGTATCGGCGCTTTCAGCCGTGGCGGCCTCTTTCTTCGCTCCCTGCTTACAGGATACGATCAGGATACTAAAAATAATAATAGAGGAACGAAGGTTTCTTATCATAATGAATGGCTTTTTAATAAAAGAACGATCAGGGTGAGCAGGACCATCAAGAGGCAGCTCCGGTGATTGATCCCGATCACCCGTTTAATCTCACCCGGCAGAATGGCGCGGCTATTGGTGCCGATAAAGGGCTTCTCCACGAGAATACCCTGGTAGATATTAGGACCGCCAAACTGCGCATCCAGGATGCCTGCCAGGGCCGCTTCGGGGTATCCGGCATTCGGACTCTTATGCTGACGACCGTAGCGGAGGATGAAATTTGCCCCCCGCCAGCTGGCGGTGACCAGCACCATCAGCAAAGCCGTTAGCCGGGCAGGGATGAAATTCGCCACATCATCCAGGCGGGCCGCAAATTTTCCAAATTGCTCATATCGCTTATTGCGGTACCCGATCATCGAGTCCAGGGTATTGATCATTTTATAGGTCATCATACCGGGTACTCCTGCCAGAAGGTAATAGAACAGGGGGGCTATTACCCCGTCCCCCAGGTTTTCCGACAGCGTCTCCAATACGGCGGTCCTTACCTGTTGCGGCGTTAGCCGGCTGGTATCCCGGCCTACGATACGGGATAATTGCAGACGTCCCGCTTCAATACCGAGGGTTTGTAATGCCTCGAAGACCAGCTTGCCTTCAAGAACCAACTGGCGGTTGGCCAATCCATAAAAGACAAATACACTGCTTACTATCAGGTATAAGGGAAAGGTATAGGTCCATAAAAGCAGCAATAAGCCATGAAAAAAGAAAAAAGTACCTGCACATAAAAAGATTGTCAGCCCCATGCCTTTGAAGAATGCGGATATCCGGACGACTCGTGCCGGTGCGGCGGGTATATCCGGCCCGTTCGGGAACGCTCCGGGCATCCTGGCCGGATGTTCATCGACGGACCTGGAAGGGCCTTTGTTCAACCAGGATTCTCCCCGGGCAATCAGGGACCCGAAAAGTCTTACCGGGTGCGGCAGCCGGGCAGGGTCCCCCAGGATCAGATCCAGCAGGTAGCCAGCCACCAACGGTATGATCAAAACTATTTTTTCTCTTTCCATTCTTTCATCGCATTAACCAGTAATTGATTTTTATCCGGGGACAGGGTAGCCAGCCTGAAATTTTCAGGACCGAGTCCCCGGAAGTTTGCTGCATTCCGGATCAGCAGCCGGAATTTATCCAGCAGAAAATTTTGCAGCTCCTCCGCATCGCCGGCGGCCGTCTCGCAAAGAAAGAAATGCGTGTGACTGCTAAGTATTTTTACTCCGGCCTCCTGTAATTGCTGTACGAAGATGCTTTTGTCCTGTAACAGCGAAGCCAGGGGCAGCCGGATCCTGTCATACTGATCGAAAATGAAATTCCCTGCTTCCAGTGCGAGGGCATTCACCGACCAGGGTAATTTAAAAGCACGCAGCCGGGAAATGGTTTCCCGCTCCGCAGCCACATACCCCAGCCGCAACCCGGGAATGGCGTAGACTTTAGTAAGGGAACGCAGGATCACCAGGTTGGGTAATTTGCATACCAGGCCGATAGAGGATCCGATCGAGCCGGTGAACTCGATAAAAGCCTCATCGACGATGAAGATTATTTCGGGATGATGACGGATCAAGGTTTCCAACGCCGGCAATACCGCACCCGTGGGATTATTGGGATTGCCGATCCATAAAAGATCCGTGTTCAGCCAGGTGGGGCGATCGGGCCCTTCCGGTTTATTCCGAAATCCGGTTGTCAGGTGCGCCACCCATTTTTCCAGCGCTGACCAGGGCAAAAATTGCAGGGAATGCTCATGCATCCGGCAGGCATCTTCATATTCAGCAAAAGAGGGAAAGACAAGACTCGTTTTCTTTCTTTTGAATAACTGGGCTATCAGGTAAATGCTCTCTGTCGTACCGCTGTTGATAAGAATATTTTCCGGACTCAGTCCATGATGACGGCTTACCCTTTCCGTCAGGCTTTCGGCGAGGACTTCCGGGTATCGGTTGATGATTTCCCATCGCTGAAAGAGATGTTCTTTTAGGCCGGCCGGCTCACCGCCATACCAGACATTGGAGCTGAAATCAGCCAGCAGCTTCTGTCTGTGTAAATACCCGCTATCTCCATGTCCGTATAGCATAACTTATGATTGCAGGGTTTTATAAATTTCTTCGATAGCCAGGTGTTGCCGCAGAAGCGCTGCCAGCTTATCGTATTGCTCTTCCTTATATTGCCGGTAATCCAGGGTATTGCCGGGCAGCTGCGTATAGGGGGCCAGTAACGATTCGATAACGGCCGCGTTGTCCAGAATGCCATGCAGATAGGTGCCCCAGCATCCCGGATTCAAAAAATAGCCGTCAGTGCGGCCATCTGTAAAATGAATGAGGGGGCTATCACCGGAGGGAGATTTCCCGTTTGTGGAGAAGACCGTCGTTTCACCCATATGGATCTCATAGCCCTGGCAAGTTCCGGCGAGCTCGCGGAACCTGAACTCGGATTGCCGGGTTGTTTTTTCCGCCCGCAGGACTGTAGATACCGGCAGCAGCCCCAACCCCTTTACCCTACCAAGATCCGATTCCACCTGCAGGGGATCTTCTATCCATTCTCCCATCATCTGGTAGCCGCCACAGATGCCAATGACTGTTTTTTTATTGGCGTGGGCTTGCTGAATGGCGGCAGCTACCCCATTGTTTCGTAAGTTCAGGAGATCTTCCAGGGTATTCTTACTCCCCGGGAGGATGATAATATAGGCCCGCAGGACTTCCGCTGTGTCCCGGGTATAGAATAAGTTGATCCGGGCATCCTGTTCGAGGCGACTAAAATCCGTATAGTTGGACAGGCGGTCCACCAGGATAACGGCGATATTTACCTTTCCCTGTACCGACTGGCGGCGTTTTTCGGCCAGTGCCACAGAATCCTCTTCCTCGATAACGATATCCCTGAAAAAAGGAACGACGCCGATCACCGGGACCTGGCATAGCTCTTCGAGGAGTTTTTTCCCTTCTGTAAATAATTGAGGGTCGCCTCTGAACTTGTTGATGATAATCCCTTTTATATGCTTTTTTTCTTCCGGGTCCAATAAAGCCATCGTACCATAACAACTGGCAAAGACTCCGCCCCGGTCTATATCTGCGATTAAGTAAGTGGCGGCGCCTGCTTCCCGGGCCATTCGCATATTCGTGACATCCCGGTGTTTTAAATTCAGTTCGGAGATGCTGCCGGCTCCTTCCAGTACAATGGGGGAATATTGTGCGGCCAGCCGGTGATAAGCCTTTTTTATTTCCGTGAATAAGGCTTCCCGGCTACCGGAGAGGAAGTACTCGGCTGCGGAAAAATTACCGGCCGGCTTTCCATGCAGGACGACCTGCGAACTTTTATCGCTGACAGGTTTCAGCAACAGGGGATTCATATCGGTATGGCAGGGGATGCCGCAAGCCTCTGCCTGCACTGCCTGGGCTCTTCCGATCTCCAGGCCCTCCGGCGTGGCATAGCTGTTCAGGGACATATTTTGCGCCTTGAAAGGAGCCGGGTGATAGCCATCCTGTTTGAAGATCCTGCATACGCCGGTAGTGATGACACTCTTGCCTACATCAGAGGCCGTGCCTACAAACATGATTGGCCGGAGACGTTCTTTAATTTTCATTTTTTCTAACAGCTTCGTCAGCCTGACTGTTTCCAGGTGCTTCCTGTTTTTCCAGTCGCTGATTGATCGGAAATACTCCTTGCTTTTCACCCGAAAGCCATGAAGAATGAATGATTGCTGGCAGGTCTTCTGACTTGTGCCTGATTCAACTTGCCTTCCCATCCTTCTTCGTAAGGACAGTGGTCAGAAGTATTGTTGAATCATCTTCCCATCCTAAAAGTGGCTTATGTCTCCCCCTTTAGGGGGACGGGGGGATGGGGACACTTACAGCTACGGGGATAGCGCCGGATTCGCACCGGACTTCCCTTTTAATGGCGCCTTGCGCCAACCAAAATCTGCACGAATATATTAATTTTTCCCTGACCGGCCCTGTGTTCGACTATATGAAGAGATGCGCTTATATAGGAGCAGCTCATTGGCGAAATCATTGATTCTGGCATTAATATTGTTAATTCTAGGGAGCCTTATCCTATAAAATTGAGAATTCCATTAATCCACCCAAATCCTTTGAAAATGACCCGCTACCAACTGATCTTCTCCTTTTGTCTGTTACTATCAGCCGCCAGTTGTAAGAAAAGCGATAATGCCCCCGGAAATACGAATACGGGATCCGATACGACAGCTTCTGTCGGGAAGAAGGGAGCCGATTTCAGCACGAATATGATCTATGGCACCTGGAACGGCGACATCGTCAACCTGAAAGCTTTCTGGTATTATACCTGGGGTACGGATCTCCCGGACCAGGCGCCGCAAAATTGTGAATTTACAACGATGTTCTGGGGTAAGAATAACGTCAATGATGGCAATATTGCTTATATAAAACAGCTCGGGGCGCAAGGGAAAGTGAAATATGTACTGGGGTTCAATGAGCCTAACCGCACGGATCAATCCAATATTACCGTATCCGAGGCGCTCGCCATGTGGCCAAAGCTGGAAAGCATCGGGTTACCCCTCGGCAGCCCGGCGGCCGACTGGCCTACGGCACAATGGATCTACGATTTCCTGGATTCTGCCATTGCCGAAAAAAAACGGGTCGACTTTATTTGCGTACATATGTATGTGGGGACGGATGATAACAGTTTTGTTCAGACGTTGCAGCAGCTCTATGATAAATATCATCTTCCGATCTGGATCACGGAATTTGCTACGGCTGATTGGAATGCCACTTCGAAAGCCGACAATCCCTATTCTGCGGATCAGGTGCTGGCGTTCATGCAGCGACTATTGCCCAAACTGGAAGGCCTGAGCTTTGTGCAGCGTTATTCCTGGTTCTCCGGAGATCCGACAAGCGCTCAATTATGGTCTTCTGCCCTCGTAGACGCCAATGGTAATCTGACGACCCTGGGAGCCTGGTATGCAGGTTACAAGCCGAATAATCTGGTTAAAAAATGAGGATCACGAAGAGAGGTATAACCAGACTAAAAAAGATCAGCGGTCCGCGAGGGCCGCTGATCAACGATTGGGGCCAAGAAATATTTCAGAAATCAAGCATTTCACATAACTTTGAAATTTTTATATTGAAGTAATTTAGATATGAATATTTTTATTCGAAAAGCCAATTCTACGATTAAAGATTTTTTATTAGTTTCCAGGATTGGGCTTTTGTTAATTCCTTTTCGGTTTTTTTTTAAATTTCTCTTTAACTTCTCCCTACTGTCATCCTGGGTAAATAAGCATAGCAAGCAGATTAAATTTTCTGATTTCTATAAACCTCTCAGAGCCTATAAAGACAGGGTGAAACTGCATGAATATGTTGTCAAAACGGAAGGTCTTGATAATAAGCCTATACATTATTTCGAATTTGGAGTAGCCGGGGGCACATCCTTTGTATGGTGGGCAAATGCGAATAAGCATGCTGATTCTTTGTTTTATGGTTTCGATACTTTTGAAGGGCTGCCGGAAGACTGGCATTTTTTCAAAAAGGGCGCTTTCGGGTATGATATTCCTTTTTTGGACGACGCCCGGGGAACTTTTATAAAAGGATTGTTCCAGGACACCGTTTATAGATTTTTAGACAACTACAGAAAGAATGTTCACGATCCAAAGGTGACCCGGGTCCTGCATATGGATGCAGATTTATATTCCTCTACTTTATTTTCATTGACGATGATGGCTCCTTATCTACAAAACGGAGATATTATTTTCTTCGATGAATTTAACATTCCCAATCATGAATTTGCAGCCTGGACAGATTTTACCAGAAGCTATTATATAAAATTCGAGATATTGGGAGCCGTTAATAATTTTTACCAGACTGCTTTTAAAATCATCAAATAACCCCTGGCCAGCCAATTATCTTATCTTTTTATCAGGTAATTTAATGATACTCCTCCGAAATAATTGACCCCGGGCGCCCCATTGTAATAACGGCCGGCCGCTGCATTGAAGTCATTTCCCAAACTATACTTTGTATTAAAGGCATTGTCTATGCCTGCGAAAATATCCAGCTTTATTTTTCGGGCAAGGATTTTTCTGTATCCAACCCTGCCTCCCAATAAATTATAGGAACCGGCGTATGCTGAATTCGCATCGTTTAAGGCGATACGATCGGAATAGGTATAAGTTATATTGGTGTAAAACCCTATCCGCACCAATATATCCAACCCTGCTACCACGGTCTGTGGCGGGACGCTGGGCAGGCGTTTGCCGGATAGGTTGGTCGTATCCTGTATGAAATTCCTGTAGTGAAAGTCATGCAGGGTATGGCTGATCCATAACTTAACATTGCTGAAGAGTGCCCGGGGCTGATCGATAAGCTGATAAGAAATAAAAGTTTCCAGACCGTGCTGATCGGTCCGTCCCGCATTGATCGAATACCCGACGCCCACTGAGTCGATCCTTTGTACGATCGTATTTTTCAGATGGAAGAAAAATGCATTGACGTCAAAATAAAGTTTGTCATGAAAAAGGCTGCCCCGGGTGCCGACTTCATAATCTATTCCGTCTTCGGGTTGAAGTGGCGGCCCGATAATGCCATTCGTCTTTTGCAGCTCTTGTGCGGTAGGGGTGGAGAAGCCCCGGGCTGCACTGGCATAGAGTGAGATCTCCGGGAGGATCTTCTTTAAGAGTGCCACGCGCGGCGCTATCTTATTGTCAAAGCTCCTGGTATTGGTGATGGCCGGCAATACGGATACCCGTGTTATCTGTATGGAAGACTTATTAAAACTGGCGCCTGCCGTCAATGTCCAGCCTGCTCCAAACTTAAGGTCGGCCTGCGCAAAGACCATATACTGCCAGTTGTTGATACGATCATCCGTTTGTAAGGTATCCCGTGCTCCCCGCTTATTCGCATAATCCCGGGTCTCGAAAAACCCTCTTTGCGCTTCCACGCCGGCATTGACCTGCAGGCTGCTCTTGCCGACCGGAGTCTTATATTGGAATACAGTGCGGCCACCGAAATGCGGCTCCTGCCTCACTTCATATACACGGATCCCGGGATTGGTGAAATCGGTATAGGCTCCATAGACCGCCGTCGTATTCTGCCAATTTTGATTAAAATGATATTCATTACTAAATCCTGCCGTGAAATTTTTCTGGTAGATGGCTGCCTGGGCCTGCACGGCGCTGGGCTGGGTGCCTACCGCGGGCCGTGCTGCCCGGGGATCTTTATTGTATTCCGCCAGCGTCAGGGCCCCTGGTGTCTGGTAAAAGAGATCGCTGTATAGTATATAGGCATGGATCGATTGTCGCTCACTGCTTTTGACAAGGGTCTCCCAACTGGCAATATCCCGGCGCATCTGCGTTTGCACCCGGTACCCATCCCCGGACTGATGCGAATAGGCGATATTGTTGCGGTGGTCGCTATCTCCCGTCCTTATATTTACATTGAGACTATTCGTGTTATAGCTTCCGCGCAGATAATCCGCGCTGATGCCTTTCTCCCAGACAGACGGCATGCTGTTGATCAGCACAGCCCCTCCGATACCGGCGCCATATAAGCTTCCGGCCGTTCCCTTGAGGATCTCGATCGACTGGAAATTGTAAAACCCCAGCTCATTCAGATAAGTATTCCCTCCCGGATCCGTGAGGGGGATCTCATTCCAATAGATCTTTATATCCCTGACCCCGAAAGGTGATCGCAGAGAGCTTCCCCGGATGTTTAGACGGTAGCTGCCGGGTGAGCGCTCTTCCATTCTTACGCCGGGATTGGTATTCATCGCGGGTAGAATACTGGTATTACTAAATCTGTTAAGCGCAGCCTTGCCCACGAAGCTGATCGGCGCCCCCACTTCGGACAATTTCCGGTTTTGTTCATATGCTTTTACCACCACTTCCCGCAAAGGCCTGGTATCGGATGAGTCTGCCAGAAAAGCCGTTCGTTCGACTTCCTGGGCCGATAAAAAATAACCTGGAATGATGGAAAGGGACAGCAGTATAATTTTTTTCATTCGTTCGGAATTAAGCTTTGGCTTCACTAAGTTAGAACAGAATATTGATTATCTTCAAACCAATCATAAACTTAGTAGTCCTTGAGGACGACTGGCATTAACCGGGCGGAGCCCGGTTGTGAACAAGGCCCATAGGCCGAAGTTCACCGACATTAGACATGTTCCAGCAAAGAATTACATTTCAACTAATTCTTTGCTGGAATTCATTCCAGGATAAACCGAACGATTATGAGCCAAAAGAAGCTGGGTCTCTTCGATCTGACTATGATCGTGGTGAGTCTCACGATCGGGATGGGTATCTTCCGTACGCCGGTTGTAGCGGCTTCTAAGGCGGGCACGCCTTCCATCTTTTTTTTGGCCTGGCTGATAGGCGGACTGGTGGCCCTCTGCGGAGCGCTGACCTATGCCGAGATTGGCTCCCGGTATCCAATAACCGGCGGATATTATAAAATATTCTCCTATGGTTATCACCCTTCCCTGGCTTTTGCCGTCAACTGCATTGTCCTGGTATCCAATGCCGCCTCCACCGCCATCGTCGCCGTGATCGGCGCAGAATATATAGGGCATTTTTTTTATACCGGTCCCCCACCCGAGCTGTTTAAGCAGGGTGTCACCATCGGGGCGGTAGCTCTTTTTTATATCATCAATATGCTTGGATTGAAGATGAGCAGCCGGGTACAGAATTTCCTTATCCTGGTAAAGATCTCGCTTATCCTCTTATTGCTGCTTTCTGTTTTCGGGACCTATCCCGTTCCTGCAAATCCCTCCGCCCACTCCGTTCCGGTCTCTGCCATTTCTCAATCCTCCTCCGCTACCCTGAATTTTTTTAAGGCCCTGGGCATCGGTCTCATCGCCGTCTCCTTTACTTACGGCGGATACCAGCAGAGCATCAATTTCGGAGGAGAGGTAAAAGAGCCTGCCCGCATCATGCCGCGGGGGATCACGTATGGGATCTTCCTTATTATAGGGCTCTACCTCTCCCTCAATTTCGTATATGCAAAAGTGATCGGGTTCGAACATCTCAAGACGGCCGATTCTATTGCCGCCATATTGATCAATCATCTTTTCGGACCTATCGGGGAGAATATTTTACGGGTACTCATGTTCCTGTCCGTCCTGGCCTATGTGAATGTTCTCCTTATGAGCAATCCCCGGGTCATGTTTGCCATGAGCGAAGAGGGCATCCTGCCGTCTGTGTTTAAGATCAAGACCCGCCGGCACGATGTGATCCTCTATTCCCTCACCGCTTTTTCCTTAGCTATTATCATTACCCTGCTTTTCAGCAGTACCGTGGAAAAGATCATTAATTATACCATTTTCCTGGATTCCATCGGCATGTCTACTTCTGCGGCAACGATCTTTATCCTGCGGAGAAGGAAGGTAGGCGAAGACGGAGAGAATATTTACCGGATGAAGTTCTTCCCACTCCTCCCACTGATCTTTATCCTGGCGTATACCCTGGTAGCGGTCAGCATTGTGCTGGATGATCCTTCTTCGGCTGCCTATGGCGCTGGAATTTTTCTATGTTTCTTTGTATTGTGGGGAACGCTACAGGCGTTCCGGCCGAAGGCCAATAAATTGTGATCGGAAGGACAGCTTGCTGTCCGGAAGAAGATTAATAAATTGTGATCGTCAGGACGGCCAGCCGTCCTGAACAAAAAATCTTAGAGAATCATGGACATCTCTTACATCATCAACGAACTGGGCGAGGACCGCGAACATTATTTCAATGCGGTCGCTCCTCCCATCATACAGACGAGCAATTTCAAAGTCAACACCGTAGCGGAGCTAAAGGCCTTATTCGAAGATGAATACAGTGGTTACCTGTACAGCCGCGGACTCAATCCTACCGTAGATATCCTCCGGAAGAAACTGGCTGCGCTGGACGGTGCGGAGGATTGCCTGGTCTTCAATAGCGGGGCCGCCGCCATTTTTGCTTCAGTATTGGCCAATATAAAGTCAGGCGATCATATCGTCTCTGTGGAAAAGCCCTATACCTGGGCCCAGCGGCTGTTCGATGTCATCCTTCCCCGATTTGGCGTGGCGACCAGCTATATCGACGGTACCCTTATCGAGAATTTCGAACGGGCTATCCTGCCCAATACAAGGATTATCTACCTGGAATCGCCGAACTCCTGGGATTTCAAGCTCCAGGACCTCGCCGCAGTCGCTGAGCTCGCCCGGTCGGAGAATATCGTCACGATCATTGACAATAGCTATTGCACCCCCCTCTACCAGCGACCGATTGAAATGGGGATCGATATCGCTATGCAGACGGCAACCAAATACATCGGAGGGCATAGTGACACGATCGGGGGCGTACTCACCGGCACCGGGGCCATGATGAAAAAGATCTTCGACAGCGAATACAACACGGTCGGCAGCGGCATCCAACCTTTTAACGCCTGGCTGCTGATCAGGGGGCTCCGGACACTACCCATCCGGCTGGACCGGGTCTCCCAAACCACCCAAAAGATAACGGACTTCCTCAAACAGCACCCAAAAGTGGAAGGGATCCTTTTTCCTTTCGATGAATCTTTCCCCCAATATACCCTGGCCCGGCAACAGATGAAGGGCGCCTGCGGCCTGCTGAGCTTTTATGTACGGGCCGGTTCTGCCGGGCAGATCGTTCATTTCTGCGAATCCTTGCAACGTATCATGATGGCCGTAAGCTGGGGCGGCCATGAATCCCTGATCTTGCCCAAATGCGCCTCCCTGAACCCCGGGGAGTTCGATCCCGCCAATAAGGAACACCGGATGCTGCGTTTATACACGGGACTGGAAGACCCCGGCTACCTGATCGCAGACCTGGAGCAGGCCTTTGACCGGATGGAGCCCGGTCGCTGACATTGGTTAAAACGCCGGAAGCGTTTTGTCCAAGGGACAGACATTACATAAAAGCATTGTAAAATTGGTTGAATGGTAGCTTTCCCCCTTGCCGGAGAGGATGGATTGTGTATTTTAGCCGAACTTTTACCGGAAATGCGGTTTTCCCCCCAAAAAGCGTATTCCGGCACAATTAATTTTTTGCATAACTATGAAAAAAGGACTGCTGCTGCTTTTATTACCTGTGCTGAGCCTTACCGGTCATACGCAGGATAAATGGGACCTTACGCGATGCGTGGAATATGCGCTGACAAATAATATATCTATTAAGCAATCCGATATCCAGGCCCGGCTTTCCCAGCTGACCTTAAGCCAGAGCAAGTTATCCCAGATACCGACCCTGGGACTGGGCGCCGGCGGCGGATTGAACTCCGGGCGTAGTCAGAATCCCAACAGCTATACCTTAAGTACCGTTACCTATTTGTATAATAATTACAGCCTGCAAACGAGTGTAAGCCTGTTCAACTTTTTCAGCCTGCACAATGCTATCGAAGCCAACCGGTATAACTGGCAGGCGGCGCTCGCGACTACCGATAAGCTGAAGAACGATATTTCCCTCAACGTGGCCAATGCCTATCTGCAGGTATTGCTGGCCACAGAACAGGCACAGGCAGCCCGCCTGCAACTGAAATTATCCCAAAATTCGCTGGAGATCACCCGCAAGCAGGTAAATGCCGGAACCCTTCCGGAGCTCAATGCCGCTGAACTGGAATCCCAGGTGGCGCAGGACAGCTCCAATGTGATCACCGCAGATGGCACTACCATGCAAAATACCCTTACATTAAAGGCCTATATGGGATTGGATGCCGGTACTCCTTTCGAAGTGGATACCCCTCCTTTAGATCAGATACCTATTGAAAAAGTGGCAGACCTTCAGCCGGAAGCAGTCTACTCCCTGGCACTGACCAATCAGCCATTACAGAAAGTAGATGCCTTCCAGGTCGAGGCAGCCCGCAAAAGCGTCCAGGCCAATAAAGGAGCTATGTACCCGAATCTCACCCTTTCCGGCAGCCTTTCCTCCAGCTACGTTAACCTGACTTCGCAGGCCCCCCAATATTTTCTTTATACCGATACTATCGGGAGAGTCGTGGGATCGGGAAATTCCGTGGTAACGGACAAGGCCGTTGGGGTGTCGGGTTATGCCAAAGTAAAGGCCAATCCTTATTTTGACCAATTAAACCAGAACTTCAGCCAGAACCTCGGGCTCATTATCAATATCCCTATCTTAAACGGCGGGACCCAGCGCACGAATTACGCGAAATCAAAACTGAACCTGCGTAACCAGGAACTGCAACGGGACCAGGATAATCTCACGCTCAAACAGAATATCTACCAGGCCTATACGGCGGCCATAACGGCCCTGCAGAAATATGAAGCCAACAAGATCACCGCAGCTGCTACCCAGAAAAGTTTCGAATACGCACAAAAAAGGTATAACATAGGAATACTCAATACCATCGACCTGCTGACGAATCAGAATAATTTTTTCAATGCGAAGATCAATTTATTATATGCCCGGTTTGACTATGTGTTTAAAATGAAAGTGCTGGAGTTTTATAAAGGATTTGGGATCAGATTATCAAAATAACAACCCTCCCTGCGGGGATAAAAATCATATTGACCCGAAGCAAACACAAACAATGTACAAATGAATAAGAATTTTCTCAGGATCATCATAGCGTTGGTCGCATTAATACTGATCCTCGTAATATTAAAACAGACGGGAGTGCTGGGAAAAGAAGAAGGCGTAAAAGTATCGGCTGAAAAAGCGGTCAGACGCAATATCACGGAGATTGTTACCGCAAGCGGTAAGGTCTATCCTGAAAAGGAAGTAAAGATCAGCCCGGATATCTCCGGGGAGGTAGTCGAGCTAAATGTGCTGCAAGAGGGCGATAGCGTTAAAAAAGGACAGGAGCTGGCAAAGATCTACGCGGATATCTATACGACCCAACGCGACCAGGCTGTCGCTCAGATGGACCAGCAACAAGCCCTGGTCTCCAATATGTCAGCGCAGCTGCCTGGTCTGAAAGCTTCCATGGATGCTTCTAAAAAGACCTTCGACCGGCAGAAGCAATTGCTGGATCAGAAAGTGATCTCCATTTCCGAATATGAGGCTGCCGAGAGCGCTTATAAAACAGCCGAGGCTACCTATATGGCAGCCTTGCAGACCGTAAGAGGCAACGTCGCCGGCGTGGCCAGCTACAAGGCCAACCTCTCCATAGCCGCCAAGAACCTCAGCCGTACTACCGTCGTCTCCCCTATTGACGGGGTGGTGTCCCTGCTGAGCATAAAAAAAGGAGAAAGGGTCGTCGGGAACTCTATGATGGCAGGTACCGAAATGATGCGTGTCGCCGATATGAGCAAGATCGAAACGATCGTGGACGTAGGAGAGAATGATATCCCCAAAGTCCACCTGGGCGATTCGGCCCTGATTGAAGTAGACGCCTATAACAACCGCAAATTCAAAGGTATCGTCACCCAGATAGCCAGCAGCGTCTCAACTGCCTCCGGCTCGACCACCACGGTGTCGACCAATGACGTAACGAATTATAAAGTACATATACGCCTGACCCCCGACTCCTATAAGGACCTGATCGATCCGGCCCGGCCCAAGAATTTCCCTTTTCGTCCGGGTATGAGCGCCAGCGCGGATATCCAGACCCGTACTCATGTCAACGTGCTCTCCGTTCCTATCAATTCCGTAGCTACCCGGGAGAAAAACAAGGACAATGCCGCTCCGAATAGCAACGGCGAAAAAAAGGACGGAGATAATTCGGGGGATGATAGCAAGACGGCTGTGTCTGCCATGGGAGACCTGGATGAAGTGGCTTTCGTCCTGCAGCCGGGCGACACCGTGAAAAAGGTAAAAGTAAAGACAGATATACAGGACATCAACTATATCGAGATGCTGGACGGATTGAAAGAAGGCGACCAGGTGATCACAGGCCCTTATAGTACCGTCAGCAAAACACTGAAGAGCGGAACGAAAGTAAAAGTGGTCCCGAAAGATAAATTGTTCGAAGGGAAAAAAGATTAGCACTATGCGTTTTGGAATAATAGGCAGCGGCAGCTGGGCAACGGCATTGGCCAAGATCCTTACCGATAACCAAATCCCCATTAACTGGTGGATAAGGAACCCGGCTGCTATCAACCATTTATTAGCCCGGCATCATAACCCCCAATACCTGCCCTCGGTTTATTTCAATACCAGCCTGCTCACCCTTAGCTCCGAAGTGGACAAGGTCGTGGCGGCTTCGGATTGTGTGGTGATCGCCGTGCCTTCCGCCTACGTGACGGACGCCCTCGCTGCCCTGGGCAAAGAAGCCTTTAAAGGAAAAAAGATCCTCTCCGCTGTAAAAGGTATTCTGCCCGAAGAGAACCTGCTGTTAAATGATTTTCTGGCCCGGGAATTCAATGTCGGGATCGGGGATTATTTTACCATCATGGGGCCCTGCCATGCAGAAGAAGTGGCCGCGGAAAAACTCTCCTATCTGACTTTTTCCGGCCAGGATGAAACCTGCACCCGGGAAATGGCGTCTTATTTTACAACGGAGTACATTAACACCGTCATAAATAACGATCTATACGGCGTGCAATTCGCGGGGGTCCTGAAGAATATCTATGCCTTGGGCGCCGGGATTGCACATGGATTGGAATATGGAGATAATTTTCTCAGCGTGCTGATCGCTAACTGTGCAGATGAAATGACCGGCTTCCTCCTGAAGGCAGGGGCCGGGCAAGCCGTGAACTATGCAGCTTCTGTTTATATGGGCGACCTGTTGGTGACTTGCTATTCACTCTTCAGCCGCAACAGGACCTTCGGAAATATGATCGGCAAAGGCTATTCTGTGACCGCAGCCCGGCTGGAATTGAATATGGTGGCGGAAGGATATAACGCCAGTAAGTGTATCTTCTTGATAAATAGGGAGATAAAGGCGAAAATGCCCATAGCCGAAATGATCTACCGGATTTTATGGGAAAATGTTAAAGCTGAGGAAGGATTTAAACAAATTGAACCGTACCTTGTCTAACAATAGGAGCCGGAAGTTTCCGGCCCCCAACAGTAAAACCCAATTTTATGCCTCTTTCATTTCAGGGATTCGGAGTAGTGGCCATCTTAGCGATGGTGGTTATTCTGGCAGCAGCGGAAGGGCTTAGCTATCTCAAGGAGAGATTTCATCACAAATAAGCTGCGGTCATCCGAGCCTGCCTGCCCGATCTAATCTTCTTTTGCCGGCTCGAAGAACAATTCCGCCGCAATCCCATCGGCCAGCAATTTCCCTTCCTGTGTCAATATTAATTTTGTTATCTCCCGATCAGGCACTGAATCAGTCGCAGGGCTTTCATGCGCCTTTATCAAACCCTCCCGCACATATCGCTCCGCCTGTCTATGCAGTTCCTGTGCTTCTCCGGGGCCAAACCGTTCCGATACCACCTGCAGATCGCAACCTTCCATCGTCCGTAGCGAGATCATGATGTATTCGTTCAATTGCTGAATAAACGTCAGCTCTTCTTTTTCGAACAGCAGTTGGCCGGATAAGAGCGCATCCGTATACTGGCTATTGTTGGCGACATTCCACTGCCGGGAGCCTCCGTTATACGAATGAGCGGAAGGTCCAAGCCCCAGATAAGGTTTCCCTTGCCAGTAAGAAGAATTATGACGGCTCCGGCGACCGGGCAGGGCAAAATTAGAGATCTCATAATGCTCATATCCGGCGACAGCCAGCCAGCCCATCAGTAAGAGAAACTGCCGGGCCTGATCATCCGGACTGACGGCCTCCTTTTTTTTCTGGTGGATCATTTTGTCCAGCGCAGTGCGGGGTTCCACCGTCAACGCATAACAGGAGAGATGGGGGATGCCGGATGCGACGGCCTGCGCTACGTTTTTTTCCCAATGGCCGTCAGGCAGGGTAGGCCCTCCATAGATAAGGTCGACGCTGATATTGTCAAATCCCTCTTTTTGGGCCATCCGGATACTGTCAGCCGCCTGGCCGGCGCTATGAGCCCGGTTCATCCACTGCAGGTCGGCTTCAAAAAAAGACTGGACGCCGATGCTCAGCCGGTTGACCCCTGCCTTCTTCCATGCTTTCAGCTTCCCGGCCGTCGTAATATCGTCCGGATTGGCTTCCAGCGTAATTTCAACACCGGGATCGAGCGTGAAGAGATCCCTGATCCGGTCAAGGATCTGCCCCAATTCCTCCTCCGTCAGCAACGAAGGAGTGCCGCCTCCGAAATAGATCGTTTCTACTGCCGCGGCCCCGATATAATGTCGCTGCAATTCCATTTCCTTCAATAAAGCGGCCACAAAATCGTTTTTACGATTCAATGAGGTAGAAAAATGAAAATTACAGTAATGACAGGCTTGTTTGCAAAAAGGGATGTGAAGATAGATGCCTGCCATACAGTTTGCTTAATTTTAGAGATTATTACCAAAACGAATGAATGGCAAAATTAAGGGGATATAGCCGTACTCTTTTATCGCTGCTGCTATTGAGCAATCTTTCAGGATTTGCCCAATTCCCCTTACATATCATTTCCGTCGATAAGGATTCCCTTTTTATCCAGAAGAAACTGGGGCTTTCTACCTCTTTCAAAACAAGGGATGCGTGTACGGAATATATCTACAACATTCCTACGCTGCTGCAGGCAAAAGGCTTCATGACTGCCTCCGTAGACAGCATTCGCGTCGATGCCGTCAGCGCTACCGTCCACTTGTATGTGGGAGCCGCATACCGCTGGGCCTATATCAATACCCGCAAGGTCGAACCCGCCCTCTTATCGGCCGTTTCCTGGAATGAAAAGAACTTTTCCCACCGCCCCCTGGATTTCCGTTTGTTTCGGGCCAGACAGCAGATGCTCCTGGATTACCTGGAGAATAACGGGTATCCTTTCGCGAAGATCAGTCTGGACAGCATCGTATTGAAAGAGGACGGCGAATTGTCGGCCACGCTGAATATCGATAAAGGGCCCCTCTATAAGATCGACAGCATCCGCATTTATGGGACGGCGAAAATATCCAATGATTTCATGCAACGCTATCTTAATATTCCCAATGGCAGTATCTACCGGAAGGAAAAATTGGAGGCGATCAGCAAAAAGATCCTGGAACTGCCTTATGTGCAGGAGCAGCAGTCCTGGAACCTGACCATGCTGGGCACGGGCTCTGTCATCAACCTCTATCTGAAGCCTAAAAAGAGCAGCCAGATCAATGCGCTGATCGGTTTCCTGCCCAGCAGCGATCCCACCCTGGGCAATAAGATACTGGTGACGGGGGAGGCGACGCTCAGTCTCAAAAATGCGCTGGGCAACGGGGAAAGCATCGGTCTGAACTGGCAGCAGCTACAGTCTCAGTCTCCCCGCCTGAACCTGTTGTTTCAGGAACCTTACCTATTCAATTCCCCCTTCGGGCTTACCACCTCTTTCGACCTGTACAAGCAGGATTCCTCCTATCTCAATATCAACCTGCTGCTGGGGGTGCAATACGCCTTATCGGCTCACCAGACCGGCACGGTCTTCATTAAGGATATGATCTCTAATTTATTGACGGTGGATACCCTGCAGGTGATCGCGTCCCATGCGCTGCCCAGCGTGGCGGATATCAGCTCCGTCAGCCTGGGTATGACCTACGAGTTCAATAATACCAATTACCGGTTCAATCCGCGGAAAGGGAATGAATTGCAGTTTATGGGAGCGGCCGGAACAAAAAAGGTCAAGCAGAATGCCCAGATATTGAAGCTGAAAGATCCTTCCGATACGACTTTCAACTTCGGAACTTTGTATGATACGGTAAAACTGAATTCTTATCAATTCCAGGTGAAGTTGTCGGGGGCACACTATTTTCCTCTTACACGGGCTTCTACGGTCAAGCTGGGGTTCAATGGTGGGGTGATCAGCAGTCCCAACCCCTACCGGAATGAGCTTTTTCTGATAGGGGGCTACAAGCTGCTGAGAGGATTCGATGAAGAGAGCATCCTGGCTGCCCAATATGCGGTCGGCACGCTGGAATACCGTTATCTGATCGGGTTGAACTCCTTTTTGTTTACGTTCGTGGACGCCGGCTGGGCTAAGAATAATGTCCCCGGCTATAATCTCAACAGCTCATTCCTGGGATTGGGTCTGGGGCTGGCTTTCGAGACAAAAGCGGGCATTTTTAATATATCCTATGCCATGGGTAAAAGGGACAACACCAATCTGAATTTCCATGACGCAAAAATCCATCTGGGCTATGTCAGTTTCTTTTAAAGTGGGCAAGGGCCGCCCAAATCATGGCCAGCTCCAAAAATCAATTTCGGCTAATCAGCTTACTATGATATTTTTGTAACAGCAACCAACTATTGTGACTAAACTCTCCTTTCTCCTTTTTTTATGCCTGTTGTGCTTCCGTAATCTATCTGCTCAAACGGATTCGACTACCCCCCGGTCCCCTATCCCGGCTGAACGGATAAAGGACACGACGATCCCGACGCCCAAGCCCCATACCGGACTGCACCGCGATTCCACTTTCCGGCGCGACTCCGCTGCCCGGCATAATTCCATGCCCCGGCATGACTCTGCCTTCCGCCATCGGGATTCGATACGCCGGGATTCTGTGCGTCGCGATGAGGTGCGGCGTGATTCTGCCGTCCGGCATGACTCGATGACCTTGGCGGCGACTATACCGCCGCCCAACAAAAAAGAAGGACCTCCCGCCCTTACTTTCTGGAAGGCGGTCCTTTCGGCCAACCCCTCCTTCAATTTTACGGGTAAGCCGGTGCAGCAGCCTTTCGAGGTACACCGGTCCAACTCCAAGGATAGCCTCTTTTACCTGATCCTGGGGATCTTATTTTACTTTGCGCTGATCCGGATTTTTTTTGAAAAATACTTTGGTAATCTGATGACCCTTTTCTTCCGCGTATCCCTCCGTCAGCAACAAATACGGGAACAGGTCCTGCAGACCCCTTTGCCGTCCTTGTTACTGAATCTTCTCTTTATCATTACCGGGGGACTCTACGCCTGCTTCCTGCTCCATTATTCCCGTTTCGGTCCAGCTATCAATTTCTGGCTCCTTTATGCCGATTGTATGGCGGGATTAGCGCTGATTTACCTGGTCAAATTCCTAACCCTCAAATTTAGCGGGTGGGTTTTTAATATCTCCCGAGCTGCCGATATTTATATCTTTGTGGTGTTTTTAGTGAACAAGATGCTGGGTATTTTTTTACTCCCTTTCTTGATCCTGATCACTTTTTCGGGCCCTGATGCCCGGGATATTTTTATAACGATCTCATTAGTAATGGTTTTAGTATTACTGGCGTATAGGGTGTTAGCTGCATACCGGCCTGTGCGAAATGAAATAAAACTAACCCCATTTCACTTTTTTTTGTACCTTTGCGCCTTCGAAATAGCACCCCTGCTATTGATTTACAAGGTGTTATTGACTTATTTGGAAAAAGTGTATTAATTTTGCAAATATAGAGGGGCACACACAATGATTAAAAACGGGGATAAAAAAAAGATTTTAATCACGCAACCCAGGCCAGAAACAGACAAGTCGCCGTATTTCGAATTGGCTAAGAAATACGACGTGGAGTTGGCTTTCCATCCATTTATAAGGCTGGAACCTATCCCTGCCAAAGACTTCCGTAAGCAAAAGATAGATATAGCGCAATACTCGGCTGTCGTCTTCACCAGCCGCAATGCTATCGACCACTTCTTCCGGATCTGCGAAGAGATGAAGGTCATCGTATCCCAGGACACCAAATACTTCTGCATCACGGAAGCCGTTGCCCTCTACCTGCAGAAATTCATTTTGTACCGCAAGCGGAAAGTGTTTTATGGCGCCGATGGAATGAATAAGAGTATGTTTGATGTCATTAACAAACATAAGGAGAACGAGCGCTTCCTCTATCCCTGCTCCGAGAACCAGCAGGACAATGAGATCATCAACTGGCTGAAACATCATAATTGCGGATTTGCTACACCATTCATGTACCGCACCATCAGCAATGATCTCAGCGTGGTCATCGGCCAGAGTGAATACGATATCATTTGTTTCTTCACTCCCAGCGGCGTAAAAAGTCTTTTCGATAATTATCCCAAATTTAAACAGAACGGCACCAAGATAGGAGCCTTCGGCAGTAATACTTCCAAAGCAGTGGAAGAAGCCGGACTCACCCTGGATATCAAAGCTCCACTGCCGCAGGCGCCTTCCATGGTCTCTGCCCTGGAGAAGTACTTAGCCGTGGTAGGACGTAAAATATAGCGCTTGCCGCTATTTTTGGCCTGAACCTTGTTACCTGTAGCTTTGCACCATGCAGCACACAAACCGACTCGCCAGAGAGACCAGCCCTTATTTGTTACAGCACGCTCATAATCCCGTGGATTGGTATCCCTGGGGCGATGAAGCTTTACAAAGGGCCCGGACGGAAAATAAACCCGTCCTGGTCAGTATTGGTTATGCCGCCTGCCACTGGTGTCATGTGATGGAGCGCGAAAGCTTTGAGAACGAGGATACGGCCCGTTTTATGAACGATCATTTCATCAACATCAAGATTGACCGGGAAGAACGACCTGATCTCGACCATATCTATATGGATGCCGTACAAGCCATCACCGGTAGCGGTGGCTGGCCGTTGAATGTATTTCTGACACCGGAAGGCCGGCCTTTTTATGGGGGGACCTATTTCCCGCCCCGTCCCATACACAACCGCTCTTCCTGGACAGATGTACTGGCGGCCATATCCGCTTCCTTCCGGGAAAAAAGAGACCAGATAGAACAGCAGGCTCAGAGCCTTACCCGGCATGTAGCAGGGGCCAATTCATTCGGGATCGATGCTGCGCCGGGGACTGCGGCTTTCGCCAACGCCCCGGACTCCGGTATCTTTAATACGGATACCCTCCGGCAGATTTATGAACACCTGATGGCGACAGCCGATAAAAGACAGGGGGGCTTTGGCGGAGCGCCCAAATTTCCCCAGACCTTCTCCATTCAGTACCTTCTCCATTATTATCATTTCACCCGGGAAGAGCCGGCTTTACAGCAGGCATGCCTTAGCCTGGACAAAATGATAGCCGGAGGCATCTATGATCAGATAGGGGGAGGATTTGCACGCTATTCTACGGATAATGAGTGGCTGGCGCCGCATTTTGAAAAAATGTTATACGACAATGCCCTGCTGGTGATTGTCCTGAGCGAGGCCTGGCAGCTGACAAAGAAAGAGACTTACCGGGAAGTCATTCAGCAGACAATGGATTTCATTCACAGAGAGTTGTCGGATGGACAAGGAGGTTTTTATGCGGCCCTGGATGCCGACAGCGAAGGAGAAGAGGGGAAATATTATGTATGGGATAAGGCTGAAATAGAGGCTGTTCTGGGGGAAGATGCCGCCCTGTTTTGTTCCTGCTACGGAGTTACCCAGGAAGGTAACTGGGAGGGGAAAAACATCCTTATACGGACCTTCCCAGCCGCCGGATCCGACTCCGCCCATTCCTCCGGAGAGATGCAACTCCCTCCTGCCGAATCCGAAAAACTGGCTAATGCCCGCAGCCGGCTCCTGGAATACCGGTCCCGGCGGATCCGGCCTGCTCTCGACGATAAGATCCTGCTGGGCTGGAATGCCTTAATGAATATCGCCTGTTCGAAGGCGTATGGCGCCCTGGGGATTGAAGAATATAAGGACCGGGCTATTGCCAATATGAACTATTGCTGGGAACGGCTGAAAGGCAAAGAGTTATATTTTTTTTATCACTCATATAAGGCGGGACAGGCAAAATATCCTGCTTTCCTGGACGATTATGCCGGGGTGATCGCCGCCCTGCTGCAATTACAGGAAATCACCGGGGATGCCAGCTATCTGCTTAAGGCAAAAGAAGTTATGGAATTCGTGCTCCAGAATTTCAGCGAGGAGGGAACGGGCTTTTTCTTTTTTACCCACCGGGATCAGAAAGACCTGATCCTGCGGAAAAAAGAAATTTATGACGGAGCGGTTCCTTCCGGAAATTCGGTGATGGCCTTTAATTTAGCATATATGTCCATTATATTTAATGAACCGGATTGGATGGCCCGGGCTACTCATATGGCAGCCTCTCTCCAGCGGCCCGTAACCAGTTATCCCGGGTCTTTTGGAGTATGGGCAACCCTGTACCAGGCGATTACGTATATAATTCCAGAGATCGTACTTACCGGCAAGCGGCCGGAAAATGCCCGGAAGGAGCTGCTTCAGCAGCTGATTCCCTACCGTGTTTTCCAGTCTGCCAAAGAAGAAAATACCCATTTCCCCTTATTGTCCGACAGGCCCGTTGAAGACTCCCCCCTTATTTTCCTATGTAAAAATTATGCGTGCCAACTTCCTGTAAATGAAGTGAATACGCTTATCCGTCTTCTCGAAAATGTGCAAAAGTTTAGCGGTTGAATTATACAATAAGTTGGCTACGGCCTGCGTTATTGATCTTAGCGTCTTGAACCCGAGCATTGGTTTACACCCAGGATCACGAATGCGAGGTTACATCCGACCAGGGTTAAAGACACTAATATCCGGATGAAAGCTTTGACTTTCGAAAAATTAATTTTAAACTTGTAGCGAGATGTTGTCAAAAGATTTTTTTTGCCGAATACCCTTTAAAATTATGAAAATGAGAAACCTATCCACGCTGACGGTCTTATCCGTCCTTATTGTCGTGGCCGGCTGTAAATCTGGCAAATCCAGCAAAGGAATGCCTGATGACGGTCAGCTGCATGGCGCGGCTCCTGCAGGTGCTTACAACCTCTCGAAGCCCCCCGGAATGGTCTATATTCCACCCGGTACTTTCCACATGGGCCCCAGCGATGAAGACATGAATTTCGCCTATACGGCACGTAACCGCCAAACTTCTATTAGTGGTTTCTGGATGGATGCTACGGAAATCACCAATAATGAGTACCGCCAGTTTACCAACTGGGTACGGGACTCCATTGCGGCTAACCTGATGCAATATGGAAAAGATGTCGACGGCCGTTTCCAGATCGACTGGAAGAAAGCCCAGACCATCAAGTGGGGCGATAAAGCGACTATCGAAAAACTCAATACGCTGATCGTAGAACCCGATAACCGTATTTTCGGGAAAAAAGAGATCGACCCGAGCAAACTGCTTTACCATTCCGAAACATTCGACCTGAAAGAGGCAGCCGCGAAGCAGAATGAAGGCAAGCCCCGCGGACAGTTTATCCGGAAGAAAGATGTAAAAGTCTATCCGGATACCCTCGTCTGGATCCGTGATTTCAGCTATTCCTACAATGAGCCGATGACTAAACGTTATTATTCCCACCCCGCTTTCGGTAACTATCCGGTAGTAGGAGTGAACTGGAACCAGGCTACGGTCTTCTGCGAATGGAGGACCCATTACCTGAACGCCAGCCTGGAAAAGCAGAAAAAAGCCACGGAATCGGATTTCCGTCTGCCCACCGAATCCGAGTGGGAATACGCATCGAGAGGCGGACGCTCCCAATCTATGTTCCCCTGGGGTAACTATTACCTGAGAAATAAAAAGGGCTGTTTACTGGCTAACTTCAAGCCCGGCCGTGGTAACTACCCGGAAGACGGTGGATTCTATACGGTGCGTGCCGATGCCTACTGGCCTAATGATTTCGGCCTTTATTGCATGGCCGGTAACGTAGCAGAATGGACTTCTTCCTTCTTCTATGAAGGTTCTTACAACTTCCAGCATGACATGAACCCTGATATCCGGTGGAATGCGAAGGATTCCGATCCTCCCCGTATGAAGCGTAAGGTGATCCGCGGAGGAAGCTGGAAAGATGTAGGTTATTTCCTGCAGACCAGCACCCGGACTTATGAATACCAGGATACCGCCAAATCATATATCGGATTCCGTTGTGTGATCGATTTGCCCCCTACATTGACTAATAACCGCCACTAATACACTGCATTGAGAGATACGGCCGATTTTTTTCAAAAAAGCCGTATCTCTTTAATATCAGCAACAAAATTTTTTTCCGAAAAAACCGTTTTTGATTTAGAACATCTTACACAATTCAACAGGAACTCTTTTTTTATTTTCCAAACCCTTTTAAAATCCCCTTTCCAAACAATTTAAAATTTAAACTATGAGCGCTGGTGTATCAAAATCTACCGAAAGACTTATAAACATTATAGTGTGCGTGGGTGCTGCCGTCGTAATCTTCGGAGCCCTGCAAAAGATCCTGCATACTAAACTGGCTGACTTCTTCCTTACGGCCGGTCTGCTGACAGAAGCCCTGATCTTCGTTGTGTACGCGTTCTTACCCCCTCCCGGCGGCGAAATGCATGCCCTGGTAGAAGCGCTGCCCAAATTAGCCAGCGGCGGACCCAGCGGTAACCCTGCCCTGGAAAAAATGGACAAAATGTTACAGGAAGCAGACATCACTCCTGCTAACCTGAGCCGCCTGAGCGAAGGGTTCAAGAAATTCGGTACTACCGTTGAAAAGATCAGCGATGTATCCGGAGCCCTGGCCGCTACTACGGACTATACCAATAAGACAAAGGAAGCTGCCCTGGCCCTGGATGGCATGAAAGGTGCTTACCAGAATGCTACCAATACCATCTCCAGCTTCAATGCAGCTGCAGAAGGCACCAAACAGTTCCATACGCAGGTACAGGTATTGACCAAGAACCTCGGTTCCCTCAATGCTATCTATGAGCTGGAATTGCAGGATACCAATAACCACCTGAAAGCTATGAACAGCTTCTATGGCAACCTGGTGAAGGCTTCCGAGACTATGCAAGGCAGTGTATCCGACGCTAAGAAGACGCAGGAACAAATCGCCCTGTTAGCGAAGAACCTGGGTAACCTGAACCATGTATATGGTAATATGCTGAGCGCCATGCAAGGCCGTCAGGCTTAAGCCATAGTAAACAGCCCGTTTTGTCCGGACCGTTTGAAACACTTATGAAAAACTAAATTTTGTTATAAATAATTTACTAACCCATGTCTTTACCTAAAGAACCGCGGCAAAAGATGATCAATATGATGTATTTGGTGCTTACAGCCCTGCTGGCACTGAATGTATCGGTGGAGGTATTGAACGCTTTTAAGACCGTGAATACCAGTATAGAAAATTCTAATCTGGTAGTCGATCAGAAGAATACCCTTACTTACAATTCCTTCCAGGAAAGCATGAAGGATCCCCAGACGATGGCCAAAGCGCAGCTGTGGGCTCCCAAGGCCGATCAGGTCAAGAAGCTCGCGTCCGATATGACCACGTATATCGAAGGGCTGAAAGGACAGCTGATCGAATTATCCAACCCGCAGATGAAAGACGGCGTAAAGGATTTTACCATGGGTAACCTCGACGCTGCCACTCACCTGTTCGATACCAAAAAGGAAGGCCCGGTATTGTACGGAAGACTTATCAAGTATAAGGCCGATCTGCTGGATGTCATCGACCCTTCTCATTATCCTGACCTGCCCGAAAAGATTAAGGCAGATATGAAGAAGGATAAAGACTACTACGATAAGGGATTGCCCATCGATCTGAGCGTTCCTAAGTCCGAATCGGGAAATGCCTCTACCGGCGACATTCCTAAGGACTGGACCATCAACTACTTTCACATGACGCCGACTATTGCGGCACTGACTATCCTCAGCAAATTCCAGAGCGATATCAAAAATTCCGAGTCACAAATCGTAGACTATCTGCACAAGAAGATCGGGGAAGTAAAAGTGGTATTCGACAAGTTCGAACCCCTGGTGGCTCCTAATGCTACCTACCTGATGCCCGGTGATGAACTGGACATAACGGCCGGTATCGGCGCCTTCAGTGACGCTGCGAAACCTGTCATTACTATCAATGGAGCCCTGCAGCCGCTTGGTCCCGATGGTACCGCTCTTTATAAGACACATGTAAGCTCTACCGGAACGGTAAACGTGAAAATAGAATATACGAAGCCCGATGGTACCAAGGACGTTATCACCAAGGTTGTTCCCTATACGGTCGGCCAGCCTTCAGGAGCTTCTATTTTCCTGGAGAAAATGAACGTACTCTATGTGGGTGAAGAAAATCCCCTCACCATCTCCGGCGGTAGCGTCGGAAGTGAAAAAGTATCGGTCAGCTTCCCGGGTGGTAACATCTCCAAAGTCAGCGGTGATAAATATATCGCCAAGCCAACGGCTCCCGGTATGTCTAAGATCATCGTAAACTCAGCCGGCAAGATCGCGGAATTCCCCATGCGGGTGAAATTCCTGCCCGATCCTACCGGATTCGTAGGGACCAAAAAAGGCGGAGCTATCTCTGCCGCTGAATTTAGAGCGATCGGCGGTCTGATCGCCAAATTGGAAAACTCTGAATTTGAATCGCCCTTCAAGGTTGTCAGCTATAAGCTGGCAGCTATCGGAGGCAATGTCCCCCAATATATGGAAGCGACTAATGAAGGTAACCGTTGGAATGGAGGCGCCGCGAGCATTGTAGCGAAAGCTTCACCAGGCACCAACGTCTTCTTTGACGCGATCCGTGTCGTAGGCCGTGACGGAAGGACCAGAGATCTTCCTCCCATGGTATTCAGCTTGAAATAATATAAGATCTGTCCCGGGTAACTTATCCGGGACAGATTTTTCTGAACCTTTATATAAGACTTAAAACAAGAGAGATGAAAAAGCATTTTATCAGATTATGCTTGCTGGCGACGGTGCTCGCATTAGCAGTAGGAACGGTGGACGCACAGGTCAAGCGCCCTGCTAAAAAGAGAACGGTAGCCGGCAAAAAGAAGACGACCGTCAATAAAAACAAGGCCGGGGCCAGTGCCGCCGTCGCTCCTGCCAAGGACACAACGGCCAAACCCGTCGTCGTCCTGGAAGCGGATATTAAGCTGGATACCCCCCGCAAATCCCTGAGAAATGACGCCATCATCGAGCGTAATCTGGTAAAAGATCGTACTCCCCTGACTTACGAGCATATCCGTGAGGATGACGCCGTATACCGCCAGCGGGTATGGAGAGAATTGGACGTTCACGAAAAAATGAACCTGGCCTTTGTCTACAAAGCCACTGAAGACAACGGTAATCAACGTTTCATCAATATCCTGCTCAACGGCATCAAGAGCTTGCAGATCACGGCCTTCGACGCCAACGTCGATGATCGTTTCACCACACCCATGACCTTCAAGCAGATCGCAGAAGGCCTCGTTGCCAAACCGCACACTATCCAAATCCCGGATAATATCCAGGATCCCGACGGTTCCAAAGGACTGATGCGGGATACGCTTATCCAGGAAGATTTCAATCCAGAAGCGGTTGAAAGATACCAGATCAAGGAAGAGTGGGTATTCGATAAAGAATCTTCCCGTCTCCACGTCCGTATCCTGGGCATCGCTCCTGAAAAGACGATCCTTAATCCTGATGGATCTTTCAGGGCCGTAACGCCGATCTTCTGGGTATACTATCCCGACCTGCGCCCCATGCTCGCCAAATACGAAGCATACAATGGGAAGAACTATGGCGCACGTATGAGCTGGGAAGAACTATTCGAAAGCCGGATGTTCTCCAGCCGAATCATAAAATCGACTGTTGATAATCCCGGCGATCAATTCGTATCCAATTATATCAAAGACCCGATCCTTCAGTTATTGGAAGGCGAAAATATCAAGGAAAAAATATTTAATTACGAGCAGGATCTCTGGTCGTATTAAGCTAACTATAACCTGAGCCGGGCGGAGCCCGGTTTTGCAGGAAATCTAATTTAGAGAAGGGGTGCCGTAAAAATACGGCACCCCTTTCCTTTTGGGGCATGCCCGAGCTTCTTCCCGGGGCTTATTTTAAATAACTACTTTAATATTAACCAGTTATTACACAATATTTTTTTTAGAAAATACCCAAAAGCGGGTATTGTCAAATAAAAAGGTTTCCCTATTTTTACACTGGTTTTTCATAGGATATTGGATTTTAAAAACGGGGCTGGATGTCTATCCGGGCCCCTTTTTTTTGCCCTGTCGAGCTCGGGCAAAATTTGGCCCGACCGGGCAAAAAAAAGATATTTGATTGCGCTATCCGCGCAGTGGGCCCGTGGCCCACATCTGTTTGTAGATTTTAAGACCTGTGGCCCACATCTGTTTTTAAGTCCCTTCACTATCTTTCGAAAAATGCGTTCGCACCAGCTTTGCCTTGGCAGGCCCGATGACTGCCGCCAGCTCTCCTTCAGTCAATTGTTTTATTTTATTCACCGAGCGGAATTGCTTCAATAAAAGATCCGCCGTACGCTGCCCGATCCCCTGGACGGTCTCCAGCTCATTTACAAAAGTGCCTTTACTTCTTTTCTGCCGGTGAAAAGTAATACCAAACCGATGCACCTCATCCCGAATCCTCCGGATCAGCTTGAGGCTGTCACTGTTATAGGGCAATTTGATAGACTCCGTATCTCCCGGAAAAAAGATCTCCTCTTCGTTCTTGGCCAACCCTACAACCGTAAGCATACCCGTAAGACCCAGGTCCGTAATGCTTTCCATTGCCGCGCTTAACTGCCCCTTGCCGCCATCGATGATCACCAGCTGTGGCAGAGATGCCTGCTCTTCCAACAGCCGCCGGTATCTCCGGTGCACGACTTCTTTCATCGTGGCGAAATCATTGATTCCCTGTACCGTCTTCACATTATAATGGCGATAATCTTTTTTGCTTTCCACTCCGTCCCGAAAACATACCATCGCCGACACCGGATAGCTGCCCTGGAAATTGGAGTTATCAAAACACTCGATATGCACCGGTAACTCAGATAATTGCAGGTCATCCATCAACTGATACAGCACCTTCTTTCTTTCGTCCAGGGTCTTGCCTTCCAGCTGTAAGGTCTTTTTCCTTCGCAGCTCTTCCCGGAAATAACCGACATTCTTTTCCGACAGCTCCAGCAGTTTCTTTTTATCTCCTCCCCTGGGCACAGTGATCAGAATGCCTTCCTCGGGATATTCTATCGGAAAAGGAAGGATGATCTCCCGGGACAAACTGTTAAATGTCTCCCGCAGCCGGGCTACTCCAAAAGAAAGTATCTCCTCATCCGATTCTTCCAGATGCGTCTCCACCTCGGTGGTATGCGTTTGTACGATCGTGCCATTCTCTACCATCAGGTAATTGATATAAGCGGCTTCGCCGTCCCTGGCTATCGAGAACACATCCGCGTGACTGAGATGCCTGCTTACAATGACCGACTTCGACTCATAGTTCTCCAGGTGATCGATTTTTTTACGAACGATCTCCGCTTTTTCAAAATCCATTTTTTCCGCCAGTTCCCTCATCTCTTTCTTATAGTCCTGGATCAGGGGGCCCAGATTCCCTTTCAGTATATTCTTCAGCTGCACCAACCCCTCCTTATAATCCTCCGGCGTCTGCAACCCCTGGCAGGGCCCTTTGCAATTTCCGAGGTGATATTCCAGGCATACTTTGAACTTGCCCTTGCGGATATTACTTTCCGTTAGGTTCAGCTGGCAGGTCCGTAACTGAATATTCCCCTTCACGAAATCCAGCAGCTCCCGAACCTTGCCGACCGACGTAAAAGGTCCCAGGTATTCGGATCCGTCGTTGATCTTGCGCCGGGTAAGGAATACACGGGGGAAAGGCTCGTTCTTTACAACGATATAAGGATAGGTCTTATCATCCTTCAGGTTGATATTAAAGCGCGGCTGATATTGCTTGATCAGGGAATTTTCCAGTAAGAAAGCGTCCTGCTCCGAATTCACGATGGTGAACTCGATGCGTCGGATCCGCTGTACCAGCTCATGGGTCTTATAGGTGGTAAAAGTTTTGGTGAAGTAAGAGCTCACCCGTTTGCGGAGGCTCTTGGCCTTGCCCACATAGATCAATTCGCTCTTCTCGTCGAAATATTTGTAAATACCCGGATCCACAGGGATCGTATGGGAAATATTGCTGAACTCTAACTGGGTCATGTATGCATTATTGATCGGTGTCCCAAATCACTTTTAACTGCTCCTCAAGGGGGGGCTTGCCGGGCAACCGGCGACTGGTAAGGATCTGGAAGTTTCGCCCTGTCTCCCAGAACATCTTTTTCACTACGGAAGTATCGCCGGCCGGAGAGATCTTCTCCAGGTAAATACTTTTTATTTTATCTGCTGTGTTTCCGGGAGCGACGAGTACGTCCACCCGCTGCAAAGACAGGGTTTTATTCGGGGTCGAATAAGTAAAGGTCAGATACCCGGTGGTCTTGTCCATGAAGGAGGTCTCCGTAAAATTCTTTGAAAAAAGAGCCGGATCCAGTTCCGGCGCCAGGAATTCCACCGCCAGCCGGTTGAACTCTCCCTGCTGAATAAAGGCAGAATCCGACCGGTTGTCCCGGACGGTATGTTTCAGGATAGCCAGTGGGGTGGAATCTACATAGCTGATCTCACCACGGAGATAATCCGCTACCGGGAGAAAAGAGGGGGGCGCCGAATCTTGTTTTTGTACAGGGGGGGATGAGGAGGGGGTAGTACAGGCATTGCCTAAGAGCAAACTACCCGCAAGGCCACCTGCGAGAAAAAAAGCGGAAAGATTCTTCATATCGCAAAATTACGCCTTATTTCAGCTCCCTGGTAAATCCGATCTTGAAACCATATCCTTTGAGATTTTCATGAATGGGATATTGGTTGCTATAGGTAGACAGCAGCTGGTAACGGAATTCCGGTCCGATCTGCCAGCGTATGCCATTGCGGAATTTATAGGAAAGGTAGGTCTCCAACCCGCCGTTTACATTCCATCTCCTGAACAGGCTGGGCTCCTTCGTATAATTGGTATAATCCGTCGTTAACAGGTAGGAATTCGTGTTGAGCAGGTAAGTGGGTTGGATAGTGGCCGCTATATTCAGCTGCAGCCGCTCATTGCCCAGTATCCGTAGCTCAAAGCCCATCGGGGCAGATAGCTGATAATAATCATTATTCAGACTTTCTACCGTCTTGCCTCCAAAATTACGGATGCTGGAATAGGCCGTGATGGAATCCAGGTAATATCCATAATAAGAGTTTAAGGCAATGGTAGCCTGTTGCGGGCTGGAGGAGTAAGCTTTGATCTTATACCGGCTGAAACTGAATTGTAAGCCCGCTTTGAGGGTGAGGTTACGCGTTACCCGGTACAGGAGATTGCTGCCCACCTCAAACCCCAGGGCCGGCGTATGGTCGACATATTTCTTGGCATCCCCGATATGTGTTAAAGATACCGGCACATTCTGTACGATGGATTTGGGAGGCGCGAAGTCCCCGCCTGACAGGGTCCGGTAATTGACGGTAGGCGACAAGTACAACTGGAGGAATGTCCTTCCTGTTTTAGCGGCAGGAGACAGATTGTATACCGCATAGTCTTGTAGCCAGTTGGCTTTTTGCTGATCGACGGCTTCCGTCAGAACGGAGGGAGACGGCTTGACAGTCTGTGCAGCAGAATCGGTAAGGGTCTCGGCATTAGCAGCCGGCTCAGGAACCGACCGGGTTACAGCCAGGCTGTTTTTGGAAGGGGTATTGTTTTTGACCATCCGGAACACCCGGCCATCACCCCTGCCGCTGACGACCCCATCGATGCGTTCTTTCTCCATACCGGTCTGGTCCGTATATTCTTTCTCGTTATCTGCTCCGGCTTTCTCTTCCCCTATTATATTTATTATATTGCCGTTACTCCCCCTGGCGGCAATGACAGACAAGGCCGGAGTCGTGGATGGTAAATGCACGACATGGCTCAATATCTCGGAAAGATCCGGTTGCCTGATCACGGGATCACTGATCGTAATGGTAATTTCTTTGTAAGGCTGCTGGTCGGAAGATTCATCCGTGGCCGCATCACTATGCCGGCCTGCCGCAACGGCGGGGCCCGGTCGCAGCGTGGAAAAAGAGGTGGAAGGCAACGATTCTCCGGCTGATTCTCCGTCAGCTTTGGAAGGGCTATTGCCGGCTGCCGTATTGAGCGCCAGGGATTTTTTAGAAAGGCCGGGTCGACCCGGAGCAATTAATTCCTTACCGGCAAGGAACAGGATACCTGTTATTAAAAGGGACATGCTGCCGATAAACCATCTTCTCTTAGTGTGCAAAGAACCATGAATACCCTTCCATACTTTCTCCGAAGGGTACATTTTATACTGCTCTGTCTTTTCCCTGATCAGTTGCTCAAATTCATCACTATAGAAGTTGCTCTCCTTCATTGTCAATCAGTTTTTGGAATGTTTTCATAGATTGGATTTATATTATCGGATCGCAAAAAGCCATGCTGCTTTCTCCCTGGGTTTCGGCAGGATCTTCTTCCTGATCAGGATATCCTCCAGCATTTGCTTAGCCCTGGTATATTGCGAACGACTTGTGCTCTCTTCGATGTCCAGCATTTCTGCAATTTCTTTATGAGAATATCCTTCGATCGCGTACAGGTTCAGGACCGTACGGTAACCTATCGGCAGGATGCGGATGCATTCCACGATCTGTTTGGCCTGTACGATCGACGGAACGCTCTCTTCCCGTACCTGGACGCCATGTGCATGAACGATGTCAAGGCTCTCATTGAAACGCTTGTTCTTTTTAAGATTGTTAATACAGGTATGAACGATGATTCTCCTGATCCAACCTTCGAAGGCCCCCTTGTTCAAAAAAGTGTGCATCTGCGAAAAAACTTTTATGAACCCTTCCTGTAACATATCTTCTGCATCTTCTCTGTTGTGGGCAAACCGGTAACATACGGCCAGCATTTTGGGACTGTACCTATTGTACAATTCCCGCTGGGCAGCCGCCTCATTTTTTAAACAGCCTTGTAAAATGGCTTCTTCGGTCATAATGTTAACCGGATTGGTTGCCCTGTAATTTAGACAATTTTTATGACGTAAAGCTGCCTGCCCGATAAAAAAAAGAGGGCCCCCAAATACTTTTGAGACACCCTCTTTTTTATCGCAGCCTGGGCTTATTGCCGGTCTGGTCAGGATGCAATCAGCACGTCCCCGGTCATTTCTTTCGGGATGGCTACTCCCATCATGGTCAGAATGGTCGGGGCCAGATCCCCCAGCTTTCCAGGCCGCACCGTGCCTTTCCAATCCTTATCGATGATGAAGAAGGGCACCAGGTTCAGGCTATGGGCCGTATTAGGGCTGCCGTCTTCATTAACCATATAATCCGCATTGCCATGGTCAGCTGTGAGAAATACGGTGTACCCGTTGCCCAGGGCGGCTTTTACCACTCGCTCCACGCACCGGTCCACGGTTTCCGCCGCCCGGATCACTGCTTCCCAGACGCCTGTATGCCCTACCATGTCCGTATTGGCAAAGTTCAGACAGATAAAATCAGCCGACTGGCTTTCGATCTCCGGAATGATGGCATCGGTCAGCTCATGGGCGCTCATTTCCGGTTGCAGATCATAGGTGGCCACTTTGGGAGAAGGCGCCATGATCCTTTTCTCCCCTTCGAAAGGTGTTTCCCTGCCCCCGCTGAAGAAGAAGCTGACATGCGGATACTTCTCCGTTTCAGCGATCCGTATCTGCTTAAGTCCCTGACCGGCAACGATCTCTCCTAAAGTATTCTTCAGGTCGTCATTTTCAAAGATCACCCGGATCCCTGAAAAGCTCTGGTCGTATTGGGTCATTGTCGTATAATCCAGGGATAATTTTTTCATTCCCTGCTCCGGAATATCCGTTTGGGTCAGCACCTGGGTGATCTCCCGGCAGCGGTCTGTGCGGAAGTTGAAACAGATGACTGAATCTCCGTCTTTTATCGTGGCCAGCGGCTGCTGGTCTTCCGCAACGATTACCGTGGGCTTGATGAACTCATCCGTCAGCCCGGCCGCATAGGAGCCTTCCACCGCCGCAAGGGCATCGGTAGCTTTGGCGCCGGTCCCGTTGACCAGTGCATCATAGGCCAGCTTGACCCTTTCCCAGCGCTTGTCCCGGTCCATCGCATAGTAACGGCCGCTCACCGTGGCGATCTTTCCGGTGCCGCCTTTATTCAGATGCTCCTGTAATTCCCGGATAAATCCGAGACCGCTTCTGGGGTCGGTGTCCCGTCCGTCCGTAAAAGCATGTATATATACCTGTTCCAGCCCCTCTTGTTTACAGGTGTCGACAATAGCTTTGAGATGGTTAATATGGGAGTGTACCCCCCCGTCGCTCACCAACCCCAGCAAATGCATTGGCCTCCCGTTCTTTTTGGCCGCATGGATCGCTTCCAGCAGCAGTTCATTCCGGGCAAAGATCCCTTCCCGGATAGCTACATTGATCCGTTGCAATTCCTGGTACACGATCCTGCCGGCGCCCAGGTTCAGGTGACCTACTTCAGAGTTGCCCATCTGGCCATCCGGCAGACCTACCGCTTCGCCGCAGGTCACCAGGGTGGTGTTGGGATAAGCCTTATATAATGAGCTGACAAAAGGGACCCGGGCATTTTGGATTGCATCCGAAGACTTTTGCTTTCCTAAGCCCCATCCGTCCATAATGACCAGAATTACTTTCTTTTTTGACATAAAAAACAGCTTTTAAGGAACGCCACAGGCGTTTCGGGCAATAGCCCCATTATTAGATATTTTCCAGGGGGGAAGGTACTTTTCCATATACCTTACCCCCTGGAAAATTTGGAGGGCCAAAGGTAGTAAGAATACCCTGTTAATGGTATTTTTCCGGGGAGAAGACAGTTTGGCATATTTTTGGGACTATAGCAAAAGACTAATATTCTACTTATATGAAAAGCATTCTCGGATTGGCGGTTCTTACTTTCTCGCTCGTCCTTGTTTCTTTCCGCCCTTCTTCTTACAGCATCGACGATATAGCAGGCGCCATGCGTTCCGGGAACGTGGGCCAGTTGTCCCGGTATCTGGATAACCGGGTTGATATTTCTCTTCCGGAAAAAAGCGATACTTATAGCAAGAGCCAGGCGGAAATGATTATCCGGGACTTTTTTACTACCAATGTAGTGCAGAATTTCCTGGTTAAGCATAAAGGGGAGAATGGGGCCTCCGAATTCTGCGTAGGCGTTCTGCAGACCCGCAATGGCGACTACCGCACCACCCTCTTTATCAAACAAAAAGGCGAAAAACAATTATTACAGGAGATCAGATTCCAGGCCGCTCAGTAAATACCCCCCCTTTCGTATCTTTGGACCATGTCCAATTTCGACGAACAATTGCAAACCCTGATAGAATTGGCTCTGCGGGAAGATATTGGAGATGGTGATCACTCCACTTTGTCCTGCATTCCCCCCGATGCGCGGGGAAAGGCTGTCCTTAAGATCAAACAGGAAGGAATTCTGGCCGGAATGGAGATCGCTGAAAAGATCCTCCGGATAAAAGAACCTTCCGCGACCTTCACTCCCTTCAAGCATGATGGAGATAGTATGAAAGACGGAGAAGTGGCTTTTGAAGCAGAAGCGACCGTGCATACCATTCTCCAATGCGAACGGCTCCTCCTTAATTGCATGCAGCGCATGAGCGGCATCGCCACTCTCACCCGCCAATATGTAGACAAACTGCAGAAATACCGCACGCGGGTCCTGGATACCCGTAAGACTACTCCCAACTTCCGTCTCCTGGAAAAAGACGCCGTCCGGATCGGCGGAGGGATCAACCACCGCTTTGGCCTCTATGATATGATCATGCTGAAGGATAACCATATCGATTATGCCGGAAGCCTGGAGAAAGCGATCGAAAAGGCCGGCGCCTACCGTCAACAATTCAAACCACACCTGAAGATCGAAGTGGAAACCCGTAGCATCGAAGAAGTGCAGCGTGTACTGAACGTCGGCGGGGTCGACCGCATCATGCTGGATAACTTCACTCCTAAGCAGGTCTCCAAAGCCCTGGCCCTAATCGCCGAGCGCTTTGAAACGGAAGCCAGCGGCGGTATAAATCTGTCCAATGTGGAAGACTATGCCAGGACAGGAGTGGATTATGTGAGTATTGGCGCCCTGATTCACCAGGCCAGAAGCCTGGACCTTAGCCTGAAAGCTATATTTTAATGCTCCTTCCGGAACAAGGAAAATCATCAACTATGAGCAAGAAGAAACTAAATGACAATGGGATCGTCTATTCTACCAACCCGGAATTTAAGCTGGAAGAAGATGTCCCCATGCAGGAGACCCCTCCGGCCAAACAACAAAAACTAAGGGTAAGACTGGATACGAAGCAAAGAGCCGGGAAGGCCGTGACCCTGGTAGAAGGGTTCGATGGCAGAGAAGAGGATCGGGAAGAGCTGGGAAAGAAATTAAAAGCATTCTGCGGCACCGGAGGCTCCGTAAAAGATGGACTTATCATCGTCCAGGGCGACCAACGGGACAAACTGCTGCAATGGCTATTGAAGAATGGCTTTACTTCGGCTAAACGGGCGGGATGAACCTTGCTCGGGCGGTTCGTTGAAAGTGAGATTTTCCGGAAAGATTGAACCGACTATTTCCCGCTTTTTTTTAAATGTGCCATTCTCAAAGAGTTCATCCAACTGGATCAAGTCAAATTTTTGGGGCTGAGGGTTTTAAGCATAGATTTTAGCTAGACGGAACGGGAAGAAGTTAATGTCGCGAACTCCTGTGGTGGAAGCTCTTAAGGCTTTGCTTCCAAATCATTATACAAAAGATATATTCTAATTTGTATTATTCCCTTAATCAAATCATTGAGTGCCGGCTTTATCAGATCGCTAGATAACTGATGCCACCTTCCTCCCTTTCATAAAAAAACCGGACATTTTTATATTCACTATCTATCGCCAGGATCATATCTATGACGTCATTGTCAACAAGGTACTTTGACTTTCCGTTAAAATGAGCATGACAGGGGTAACTCCCAGTGGCTTTATTGAGAATTCGACCCTTGCAAATAGAAAAACTATCCAGGAACCATTTCTTCATAAATCTATAGTAAGGGCGGAAATCCGGATTTTCCATAGAGGGGTAATAATCCTCACCTAACTCCGGAGAAAAAGTCTGAAAAATATCACAAGCAATATCAATAGCTATTTCGCCATGATGTTTGAAATATTTTTTTGTCCACCAATATTGATTGCTCCATGGAAATTCAGGCGCATCGAAGAAAGGATCATTGAGCAGATCTCTTATAACACCAGCGCGACCTATAAATCCTCCGCTATTAAGATAGCAGTAAATGGTCGAGCCAAAATCAGGATATTGTTTGGATAGACTTGAATCAGGCCAGCAATTTGTCTCCGCCGAAAAGAGAACATCTTTTTTGAACTGATAAAATTTCATCAGAATCTCTTCTTCATCTGCCAAAAAAATCGCGTCATTCCCATCAGTAAACAAGATAATTTCATCAGGATCCTCCAAATCAGATAGATAACTTTTTAATAAGTTATCTTTAATTCGGTTGGTCGTGAACCTCTCTACGGATGAAACAAGGGCCACCAGGTCCAACCGGTGGAAATGGCAGGACAACCTGAGTAAGCAAAATCCCAAATTCGTCTTGTCATTAATTACAGTAACAACTTTCATAATCTTAGAATTGATTTCCGTTTAGGTATTAACATCCGTGCAAGCACGGAACCATCCTCTTACGTAATACTTGCGTGAAAGTTAGTTCCGCGGTACCAGTATGCCATCGTACCTGAAGTAATGGTGAAATCACAGGAGAATTCGGCCTTCCATATGGCTAGAACCGCCCTTTAGCTCCGCCTCCAGTAAATCAATGTCATACCAATCTATACTCCCTACACCGCGTGTATAAGGAGTTAGGGGAGCATGCATTATCGATACAATATTGGCCAATTTCTCGTGATAAAGCATACCCCTCAGTATCTCTGCCCACTTGGCGTCGTGTTCTATTGAATCTTTAAGTGATCTCATATCGTCAAAAATTTGAAGAAGATTTGGAAGGGGTATTGCAGATGATAAGTGTATGGCAAACTCTACTTATCTGTTGGTCTGTGATTCCTAAAACAGAGGCATACATAGGACCCTTCTGGAAATATCTTCCCTTAAATCAAGGTTTGTAATCTCCATTTCCCGACTTGTTATAAAAAGCCGTTGTAAAAAATTCTTTTCATCAATCTAACAGTCATTGCCTTAAAATATAGCCGCATAAAACGCAACGAATCTGAACGAACTATCCTGCTATCCAAACATATCTGCCTACTTGCCCTCTTATATTTCCTGAAATAACATAAAGCCCTTCGAATCCTGTTATTTTCAAGAAGTCTGATCGCCAGCACATAATCGATCACGACTTCGCACATGCAAAAATCTTTTTTGAATCTATCCTGATAGTGCCGGTTCATCGTCTTGTATATATGAATGTGAGTGAGCAATTGGGACTGATAATCCTGACCAGTCCAAAATCCTGCCGAATGTTTTCTGTAAACCGACCACAACTCTTTGAAATAAAACCCCGGTCCCTCAGCGGCTAATAAGAGAAAGATTGGACGGTCGGGGCATTTGATTGTTCCAAACCAGTTTGGGGGAAATCCCATTAACGCTTCCCGCTGAAATAAAATTGAAGTAGTCGGAATATGAACGTTACAAATTATATCCTCGAAGCGCACAACCTTCTTATGAAGGTGGCCGCAGCAAGTTTCCTGACTCCATTCTCCGTCCGCCCCAAGAATCCTGGCATCATGAAAACAAAAGGAAAAATGTCGATTCTTGTCAAGGAAATCAGCTTGAGACTGAAGCTTTTTGTCATATATCCAATAATCATCTCCATCCATTAGCGAAATGTATTCGCCTTTGCATTGCAATATAGTCCTGCTGTAGTTTTCCATCGCACCAACGTTCCGGTCACTGAAAATGGCCCTTATCTTTTGAGGATATCGCATCTGATATTCCCTGACAATATCTCTTGTAGAATCCGTCGAAAGGTCTTCTCCAATTACAATTTCAAAATCGAATTCCGTCAGTTGATTCAACACACTTTCGATTGCCTGAGAAATAAACTTCTCGTGATTGTAGGTAAATATGCAGACACTTATTTTCATATATACAAAATATTCCTTTTTATCCTCTATTGATTTCCGCCCGATCAAACAGGGACTTTATCCGATATGAAGAAATTGATAAAACCAGAAATATCGTTGCGCAGTCGATTCAATGCTCTTTTTCACTCGGGATCAGGGTAATCAAACTGTTGTTGGTACATTCAAATCATGGTGATAAATCGGGCTTACAATCAGATATCGTTCTCAGAATCGACAAGTTGTGTAAGCATGGATAAGAGTGTGAAAACAACGGGATAAAAAAGCAGAAGCATCACCTTGCACCATGTCGATCCGAAACAGTTCTAACAATGCATAAGCTTTGAAATACCTATGAAAAAAGCAATTCAGATAAAAGACATTAACCCAAATAACGTGGTAGATGTTTGTTATAGGAGCAACGATATGGCTTAGCCGTTCGAAGGCCCCACACTTTCATCAATTGTAATAAACAAATCAAATGGAATTAAAATTTCATAGGACCTAAATGTGCGACTTAGCATCCAGGTTATATTAGACTTAACTGAAGGCTGACGTGGTAAAGATACTGGCCTTATTTCAAAAAAAAAAGCGGGTAACCGCAATCAATCTCCACATCATGCAAAGGCCGGGACCAGCCTGGTTAGGTGTAAATCTGACAGGCTAACACGTAAAATGCCGTAGTCAACGGGGTGCGGTTGGCTGGCCGGAAGGGGAAGGAGATAGCTTCAGACAGCCTCATAGAAGAGGAATTATTGCCGCTGCTGCCCCGCCTCAATAACGTCAAAGTGGCATTTGATATCAATGCATCTGCAGCCTGTTGCCATTTGATTTAGGGAAAGCCGCATTGGCGGACGAACTCTTTTTTCTATATTTACAAACAACGGACTGACTCGAATTCCTGCAAATCTAAAATTATCTCATGTTTAAGAACTATTTAAAAGTCGCGTGGCGAAACATAGTGAGACACAAGATTTTTGCATTTATAAATGTCATTGGGCTGGCGGTCGGCATCTGCGCTTGCGTGGTCATTTACATGGTGGCCCATTTTGAATTAACGTTTGACAGGTTTCATGAAGACCGCGATCATATTTATCGTATCATCACCGACCGTCAGGATCATGGCGAAGTGCATATTTCAGGTACGGTAGTTTCGGCCTTACCATCCCTGGCCCGCAACAGCATCGCTGGAATAGAGGCGCTGGCGCCATATTACCTCTATGATGCGACGATCTCGGTTCCGGGTAATGAAACCAGGATCTCCAGGTTCGACAACAAATTGAAGGATGCTTCCATTGCGTCCACGATCCTCACTTCTTCCGAATATTTCAAGGTCTTCGGCTTTGACTGGCTGGCGGGAAATGCAGCCACGGCGCTAAATGAGCCATTCAAGATTGTTCTTTCGGAAAGTAAGGTGAAAAAATATTTCGGAGACATTGCTGCGGATCAGGCCATAGGGCGCAATTTGATTTACAATGACTCCCTCAGTCTTACGATTACTGGTGTCGTGAAAGAGTGGAAGGAAAGTACGGATTTTCCCTTCAACGAGTTTATCTCGTTAAGCACAGCAGAAACAGCTCAGTTAAGAAATGATATTCACCCCTATTCATGGGATGGAGGAGGCGTGCCCTGGAATTCGAGGGTGGTGCTGAAGCTGGCAGGCAATGCCAGTGAACTCCGGGTCAATGACCAGTTGATGGCACTGGTGAAAAGTCATATACACGCGGAACAAAGCGTCAAATATTCTGTCTTGCTGCAGAAGTTGTCGGATGTTCACTTTGATGGGAAAGTAGAAGATGGAATTCCAAAGGCCCATTTGCCGACGCTGTATGTGTTAATGGGTATTGCCGTTTTTATACTACTGCTGGCGGTCATTAATTTCATCAATCTCTCGACGGCTATGTCGATCAGACGGGCGCGGGAAATCGGCGTGAGGAAAGTATTGGGTAGCAGCAGGATTAGCTTGTTGTTACAGTTTTTGCTGGAATCGAGCTTGCTTACATTCATGGCGCTCGCGGTCTCCCTGATCTTTGTAAAGCCTGTACTGTATATGCTGGCTTCATTCATTCCGAAACAGGTTGGATATGATTTTTTTTCCATTACCACATTTGGTTTTGCCATAGCATTGGGACTCATTACGGCGCTGTTGTCGGGGGTGTATCCCGCGCGTATCGTAGCATCCTATCTGCCTGTCGAATGTTTTCGTGGAAATGGTCCCAGGATAGGCAACGAAGGATGGTGGCTGAGGAAGGGGTTGATCGTCTTTCAGTTTTCGATTTCTCTTATTTTCATTATTAGTACGATCGTAATTGAACGACAGATCAATTTCATGCGTAACGAAGATCTTGGGTTCACTACCCATGCCATACTATCGGTCGATACAGACAGCGGAGATACAACCGGAAAAGCAGAGTTACTTGTTGCCCGATTAAGACGGCTGCCAGATGTCAATATGGTAGCACGGCAATCATTTGCGCCAACAACCGACATGCATACGATGCTGCCTTTGAAATATCATGGAAAACATGATATGGATGTAGTAGCCGCCTTGCAGTTGGGAGATGAGCATTTTATTCCTTTATATGAAATGAAAATACTGGCAGGATCCAATATCCGGAGATCAGACAGCTTAAGGGAGTTCGTTGTAAATGAGTCCATGTGCAGGGCGATTGGTTGTGACAACCCAAGGGATGCGTTGGGTAAGTTTCTGTTTTTGGGTGATCACGGGTTTCCGATTTCGGGAGTCGTGGCTGATTTTCATGAATATTCATACCGAGAGGCTATAAAGCCGGTCATCATGGCGGATATTGAAAAAGGCGGCGCCGCGGAACCCGGTATCGCAGTCCGGCTGGCAACCCCGGACAGGAAGATAAGTAATATGAAGAATGTACTTGCTCAGATGCAGAGGGAATGGGAGGCGATTTTTCCCAATACGCCCTTTGTGTATCATTTTGTTGACGACTCGATCGCCGCAATGTATGAAAAGGAACGAAAGACAGCATCTCTAATGAACGCCGCCATGTCTTTAACCATCTTTATTTCGTGCATGGGCTTGTTTGGCCTGACTATGTTCACGGCTCGTCAAAAGACCAAAGAGATTGGTATCCGGAAATTGCTCGGAGCAAATACTCTCCAGATTTCCTTTCTGTTAAGCAGGAGTTTTATGTTGCTGATCTTCCTGTCGATCCTGATTGCGTCACCGATAGCGTGGTATTTCATGCATCTATGGCTCCAGGATTTTATTTACAGGGTAGGCATTGGTTTGCCGGTATTTATCATGGCGGGGCTGATCGCCATGCTCGTTGGGCTATTGACGATCAGCTTTCAAACTTTAAAAACCGCTTTTATGAATCCGGTTGACAGTTTACGTGCAGACGGGTGAATGGTCATACGGCTACTGCCGTAAGAGAATTTATTTCCCCAAGAACCGGCACCAATGCATTTTGAAAGGATGACTCATTCAATGGCTGATCCGTGATCCGGAATGGCTCGAAGGTATATGGCCATGTAAAAACGATCTTATTGACCCCCGGAGAAATATGTTTCTTAGGCAGGATCATATGTTCATTTTTCCATTTGTTGCTCATCGCTATCTCCATGACCGGATATTCGTTCTGATTTGCAGTAATACTGATCCGGCGATCAGGGCAATATCGGTTGGGTGTTCGGTAAGTGAAGGCAAATAAAATATCATGTGAACCGTCAGAGACAAAGGAGATCTCCGTAGTTGTGTTTCTCGCCTGGAGATAATGCCCCGTCTCTTCATTGACAAAATCCAAGTAGGTCGAGCTGATGTAGCATGCCTGCAGAAGGTCTGTCTTATGGGCTCCGATTTGATGTTCCTGCAGCCTCAGCTGGGATATGGCGGTCTCCATATGAACATAGACTGCTTTGAGTGAATGGCTCATGGCGTCGATAAGTGCGACGTCGAGAAGTTTCCTTCCCTGGGGCGGTCTGAGTGCAAAGCCGCCCTCATATTGACGCATTTTTCCGCCTTTAATAATGTCTTCAAATGACTTGCAGAGAATGGTACTCGATCGTCTGGTTGCAAAATCGATATATTGGATCATGGCATGTTTGATATCCGGGTCGTGCTTTATAGCCTTTTCACAATGATATTTGACAATATCATACGATTGCCCGTTGTGGGCATTGTGGATAGCTGCGCACAGATGGGCTGCGGACAGGACGGAATCTTCTGGATGCTGCTCTGATGGCTCAATTCTACGGATTGGCAGTTCTTCATACAAAACAGGAATTAGTGTCGCTGCCACATGCTGCATGGCTAGTTTTATACCGCCAACTGTCAAATGACAATAATCCAGATAAATACTTCTGTCGGAAATTCCATGAGGGGCAGCTGTATCGAAGAAGGCATTGAGGTCCACAGGAGTGATTCCAAAGTGGGGACTGTGATTGATAATGGTTTCGGCAATCACAGAGAGACATCTTGGATAGTTGTTGCCGCCTCGGTTAATAATGACCGTATCCCTGCCCCTACTGAGGCATGATCTTGCTTCGGCCCACCGAAGACCGGCAATATAGTGATCGGCCAGCCATTCATAGGGAAGGGGGTTGAAAGCATCCAGCCCGATCATTTCCTTACAACTTCTTTCAAATGAATCCGGGTCGTCATTATCCAAGGCGTTTTGAGCCTTTTCTTTTGCTGCCAGCCATTTACCGGCATTGTCGTCAGGAAGCCAGGGTAGATTTTTTCCAACGGGATCGCTTCTCCAATCCATAATATTGAAGCCGGGGATTACAAAAATTACCGGAATATTCTTTCGTATAAGGGAAGATTGTATAATTGACAGCAGATCGACAATGATATTTGAGAAATGCAATTCCAGGTACTTTCTCAGTCCATGGACAGATTCCGAACGAAAGGCTTGGAGCATTTTATCATAAGTCTCGGAACAGAGGCTTTTATAGAGTGTTCCGATCCAGTTATTCCCGGCAAATATTATTACAGTATCGGGATCGAGTTGTGTGCAGGACGTAATCAGTTGTCGTAGTCCGTCATATGACTGGCTGGTTTGTGCGAGATCGATCACTTCATTGTTGTTGCCGGCGGAATTCTTATTCAATATGCTTTCCAGCTCGGTTGATACATTGTAGTAAGGATCGTAAAAATAGCCGCGGGCAACCGATTCGCCGAGCAGCACGATCCTTTTTTTATTCTTTTTCGGATAGATTCGATGCTGTGAAGACCACAACGGCCATTCGGCCGACATTGCGGAGTCTCTTTCAAAGAAAGCAATATCCGCATTTTTGATTTTTTTCCAAATGCCCACATGAGAATCTGTCGGAGCCTCCCGATTTACATGGACGGGAAGGGAAGCCGATATCTTATAGTTAGCGGCTAGCTCTTCAAACATCTGGATGCTCAGGTCCTCTTTTGCGTGACCGCTGGCAAGTAGTTTGGCAAGCTCGGTCGAAATGTCTTTTAACCGCAAGTTGGATATTGTCTCCATAATATTGTTCGGGATATAGATGTTAAACAAATGTGTATACGTCATGTCGTATGCCGGCGGTAGATGCTACGTCGGTATTGATGATGAGCTTTAGCAGTTCGGTGTCGTTTTCGTCTCTGGCTATGAGATAGTCTTCCAGGACCAGGTAATCAAGGTCCGAGTGGATAAAGCATTTTATGGCGTCTTCGGGAGAGCATACGATCGGTTCTCCTTTGACGTTGAAAGAGGTATTGAGGAGGATGGGGCATCCGGTAAGTGCTTCGAATTCGACCAATAGCTCATAAAACATTTTATTGGTCGATGGAGAAACCGTCTGAACACGGGCTGAATTGTCGACGTGCGTGATAGCTGGTAGATCCAAGTGAGATATGACCTGACAGGTCTCGAGCATGAATGGGGACTCATGGTCGATGTCAAAATGAAACCGGACTTTTGAATCGATGACCGCGGGTGCAAAAGGTCTGAACGCTTCTCTTTTCTTTACTAGGTTATTTATTTTATCGCGCATGCCGGCATCCCGCGGGTCCGCCAGGATAGATCTACACCCGAGCGATCTGGGCCCAAATTCCATTTTGCCCTGAAACCAGCCAATCACCTTACCATTGGCGATGTGTTTCGCGGTCAATTTTAGGAGCTGCTTTCTTTGTCCAGCGTGATTATGGTATTTAAGGGATGTCGATCTCAGAATGCGTTCGACGTCGATTTTGTTGTAAGATGGTCCTAAATAGACGTGGGAAAGCCTTTTTACCGGTATTCGGGATCCTGTCAGCCGGGCAAACGCAGCCGCGGCGGCGCCTACCGCCCCGCCTGCATCGCTTGCTGCGGGTTGTACGAACAATTGTTTGAATTCGCTTTTTCTTTTGATCTGTCCGTTGGCGACGCAATTCAGCGCAACACCGCCGGCCAGGCAAAGATTTTCGCTTCCCGTCCTTTTGTGGAGATAATCGCACTTCTCCAATATTATATCTTCCAGCACCTGCTGCAGGCTCCTGGCAACATCCATATGAAACTGATCGAGCTTGTCATTCTTCTTTCGTGGATGCCGGCCTAATAATACACTCAGGGATTTTGCATACATACAGCTTTCAAATGGAAAGTCGAAGTATTTCATTTGCAATCGATACTGTCCGTTTTCACCCGAGGTGATCAGCGATCTGATCTTATTGCAGTAGACCGGCCTTCCATAAGGGGCAAGACCCATCACTTTGTATTCACCTTCGTTTACCTCAAATCCCAGATAACTTGTAATGGTGCTGTAGAGGATACCGAGCGAATGAGGGAATTGCACTTTTTCGAATAAGTCGATGCCTTGCTCGTTTCCGAATCCATAACTGGTGGTATCCCATTCCCCCACGCCATCCATGGTAAGAATGGCGGACTCGCGAAAGCCGGAAAAATAGAAGCAGCTGGCGGCATGCGACATGTGATGATCGACGAACCGGATGTCTCCATCGAATCCTAAAATGTTACGTATCTGACGTTGTACACGATTGGGGTCTACGGAGGAGAGAACATTTTTTTGCCGGCCTAATACGCCGCTCCAGAGCTGCCGTGCCAGTTTGGCAATCGGGTCTTCATAGTATGCAATGCAGTCGATGTCAGTCAAAGAAAGACCGGCTTCACCAAGGCAATATTTGAATGCGTTCCTGGGCAACGATGGATCCCCCTTGATCCTGCTGAATCTCTCTTCTTCTGCGGCCGCAATCAGTTGTCCTTCTTTTAGAATACAGCAAGCCGCATCGTGATAGAATGCAGATATGCCAATGATATTAAGACTCATAATTAGCTTGTTTTAATGATCGGTTGGGTTTCGTATGACAGCTTACCAGGAGCCGTGTTTTTGGATACCAGGTAGTCGCACATGCTATAAGTCCTATATGAGGCATGCAGACCCATCATAGGGCAATCCTATTCCCGGCACATAATTTTGCTTTCTTCGTTTCATTGCTTTATCGGGTTGATTTCGAGATTATGTACCCGGTTTTTTTGGAGGGATATGATGCCTTGACTGAGAGCATACTTAAACAGTCCGGCAATCGACTTGAATTCCAGCTTTTCCTTGAGGTCCTGGCGAACCTTTTCAACGGTACGGATGCTTAAATATAGTTTACCTGCGATTTCCTTGTTGCTTTTTTCTTCCCATAGCAACTGTATTACCTGCTTTTCCCGGTCGTCAAGAATGATGGACTGGCGCTTTTCTTTTTTGTCAGAAATTTCTCTGTTGAGAAACAGCGCCTCTGTATACAATTCGTTTCTAAAAATCTTGTCTTCCGATATCGCTGTTACTGCCCGGATGAGATCCCTTGGTTCTTCCGATTTACTGACATATGCATTTATGCCAATGTCCAACAGACTGCTGACAATCTTTATATCCCTGCATACAGATAATATAATGATCTTCATATCTGGAAATTCATGTCTTATGATCTTTATCGCGTCTATGCTGTTTATTTTCGGCATAAAGAGATCCATTATAACAATGTCTACTTTGGCTGCTTCAAGTTGAGTCAGAAAATCGGTTGCGTCGGAAGCCTGTAGTGTAATCTTGAAATCATTTTGGGATAAGTAGTCTGAAAGTATCTTTCTAAAAATGGTGTGGTCATCGACGATAGCAAGATTGATAGTATTTTTTGTCATACCTGGTGCGTTGAGATTGTTGGGTTATTCGATCATTTCAGAAGCTCACTAATATAGGACTTATTATCTATCGACATATAGTAAAACCCGCATAATATTTTGTTAGAGTTGCGATGGACACAGTCCTTCAGAGGAAGTATTTTCGAATCTATCCTTGATTGGTTATTTATCTGATTAGTCGCTGTAGCGGTTTGCTGGAAATCATCTTAAAATGAGTTTTCAGGTTAATTGCTGTCTTCAGTATTGTCTTGTCCCTGCGATTATATAAAGGACATATTTTTAAATTATCTATTTGTACGGGCGGGAATCGGCATGCCGAAATGGCCTGTCTGCATATTTAAATAAAGTCAATTTATGAATAACTACTTAATTCAACAGGTCTATGATTCGTATGGCGCCGAGGCTCATGAGACCTGGCGAAAGCTTGTCAAGAGGCATATGGAATACAACTACAAATATGCCTCCAAAGAATATAAAGATGGCTTCAAAAGCTTAAATCTCGATAAAAACAAAATCGTAAGGATTGACGAATTGAGCGAGACGCTGGGAGCCATATCGGGATGGAGTCTGATTCCCGTCAACGGTCTCATCCCGACGCGCGATTTCTTTTTCATGATCATTAATAAGAAGTACCCCGTGACTGTATTGATCCGGGAACCTTATGAGATAGATTTCAGTTCCCAACCGGACATTTTTCATGATGTTTTTGGCCATGTGCCGTTGCTGACCAGTGAAAAGTTCTACCGATTTCTTACTGAGTTCAGCACACTTGCGCTAAAGTATATTGACGATGAACTGGCTGTTGAGGAATTGGGGAGACTTTACTGGTACACCTACGAAATGGGGGTCATTTATGAAGATGGGGAGCTGATGTCCTACGGCGGAGCTATTTTGACATCGAATTCGGAAGTCAGGAATGTATATAATAAGGAGGTTCCGAAACTGCCCTTTAATGTAGAAGAGATATTCAGGACTCCTTATGACCCGTTCCAGCTGCAAAAGAAATATTTCGCCATCGACAATTTCGACGACCTTTTTAATTGTATGTCAAAGTTGCAGTTGAAGCTGGAACAAGACAGACTTCATACTTGTCCGGAAAAGGTTCTGTCTGACTATCCCATCAACAAAGCCTTGCGGCACGGTCTCAAAAATACCATCCTGTTTTTAAACGATATCCAGTACCGGTATCCGGATGCTATATCGTTTGCCGCCGGGCAGCCGGACGAATCGCTTTTCGATGTGGACGGGCATATTAAGAATATCGAAACCTTCATACAATATCAGATGGAGAGGTCCGGCAAAGACCGAGCGCAGGTAGTTGGTCAGATAGCACAATATGGCAGAACGAAGGGTATGATCAACGAATTGATTGCCAGATATCTGAAAAAGGACTGTGATATTCGTGCGAATGCAGAGGATATAGTCATGACTGTCGGAGCACAGGAGGCTTTTGCTATCATTATTTCCGCACTGGTCGACAGGGAGAGGGATATTATGCTTGTTGAGGAACCCGGATACATTGGGCCCAGTGGCTTTGCCACCTTGTTCGGATACCAGGTGGACGGAGTGCGCATGACCCAGGAGGGCATCGATCTCGATATCCTGGAAGAGAAGATCCGTTCCTATACTGAGGCCGGCAAGCGGGTAAAGCTCGTATATGTGATTCCCGATTTCCAAAATCCGTTGGGCGTCTCTATGCCGGTATTGCAGCGGCTCAAGCTTCTCGATCTGGCTGAGCGGTATAATTTTCTCATTGTAGAAGACAGCGTTTACAATACTTTGACCTATACTCAAACGATACATCCGACTATCAAATCGCTGGATCGCAGCAGACGCGTCATATTTGTAGGCTCTTTTTCAAAGTCCCTGTTTCCAGGCCTTCGGTTAGGATATATCGTTGCCGACCAGCAACTGGAAGATATCAATGGCGGATTGTCATCGCTGAGCGATGAGTTTGCCAAAGTGAAGGCTCAGATCACCAACAACACATCCGGGATCAGTCAGGCTATTGCCGGCGCGGTGCTTCTCCGGGGAAATGGTTCTTTAAGCCAGATGACGTCGGAGAAATTCAATGTGTACAAACGTAAGCGGGACAAGATTGCCGAATGTCTGCATGAGACCATCGGCCGGCATACATTCGATTGGGCGACCGGGATATCTTATAATATACCTGATGGTGGGTTTTTCATACGGGTAAAGCTGCCTTTTATCGTTTCAAATGAGGATGTTGTCGAATGCGCGAGGGATTTTAAGATGATATTCTCCCCAATGGAATTTTTCTATTTAGGTCCAACCGTCAGCAATGAGATTCGACTGACTTTCTCAAACCTCACGCCGGAGCAAATTGAAGAAGGAATATCAAAGTTTTCCGAGTTTCTCAGAAAGAAGACAGCACAGTCTGTGCTGCAGGAAGTACAGCTTGCTGTAGACTGACCATCTTTTAAATATTTTTTATGCATATCGAGCTCATGGAATCATTTGCGATTGATCACATTGAAATATACACCCCCATGGCTAAGCCGCTTGTGTACTGGCATAATGCGGGGCTGGGATTCGCTGTCGAAGGTTACAAGGGTACCGAGGCGGGATCAGCTCATGTTTCCTCTTATGTCCTAAGGAGTGGATCTATACGCCTTGTACTATCGTCGACCTATTCGACACTAGGTGTGGAGAAAGATGCGGAGATAGCCGGATTTCTCAGCAGACGCTATAGCGGGGTAAAGCGTGTGGTTCTGCAGTCCCGGGATGTACAAGGGGCTTTCGACCGGGCGGTTTCATCGGGAGCGATACCTGTCCGCGGCGTGCAGAGAATATCGGACGACAAGGGTTATGTCGAGTTGGCCTCGGTCGCCCTGTTTGGCGAGCAGGAACTGGGTTTCATAGACAGAAGCCATTACAAGGGATCGTTTCTACCGGGATTTAAGCCGGTTACATCCGGATATGCTAATGAGCCGAGGTTTACGACGATCGATCATATTGCCAGTGAACTGCGAACCAACGAGATCGGCTATTGGTCGCATTATTTGAGCAAGGCGGTAGGAGCGAAAGTGGTTCAGGAGGTAGGACGTTCTGGAGACAACAGAACGGGGATGATCATGAATATATGTCAGACAGATAACAAAGCATTGACGATGGTAATGTCGGAACCCATGGAGATTACAGGCCGATCAAAGATCAAGGACAATCTGGACATATTCGGTCCCGGCATTCATCACCTTGCATTTGCCACTGAAGACATTGTTTCCACTGTAGATGGGTTGCTGTCAGCATGCATAGAGGTCGTCGGCGTGCCTGATTCCTATTACGATCTACTAAGGGAGGAATACCCGGATTCCGGTCTGGATATCGATACGCTCCAGAAATTCGGGATATTGATGGATAAAGAGGAGGATTCCTTCCTGCTTCAAAAATTCATAAGGCCTTACGGGGACCAGCCATTTTTCTTTTATGAAATCGTCCAAAGGGTCAATGGTTATAACGGTTTTGCGCTCAAAAATATCAACGTACTAAAGAGGGCGGAAGAAAGAGAGCTTGCCAAAATTGGATAAACAATCAAAAAGAAATGTTACTCGAAGCTTTAAAGAATATAGTCGGCGATTTCTATGTCGACCCGGGAGAAAGTGCACCGGCATATTATCGAAAGGACGAATCTTTCGGATCCGACTGCGACTTTGATCTGCTGATAAAGCCCGGATCGGTGGAAGAGTTGTCTGAAGTCTTACGGACATGTTACCGGCATAACATACCTGTTACCGTACGTGGCGGTGGCACAGGCGTCACCGGCGGCGCTCTTCCTGTCAGGGGAGGTATTCTTATCTCTATGGAAAGGTTGAACAGGGTTTTATCAGTGGATAAGAAAAATCGTTTTGCGGTAGTTGAGGCTGGTGTTATAACTAAAGATTTTTGTGACGCTGTCGAGAAGGAGGGCATGTATTTTCCCGTGACACCAGGAAGCATGTCGCGGTCGTTTATAGGCGGCAATATTGCGGAGAACGCAGCCGGTATAAAGTCCTGCAAATACGGAACGTTTGTGGATCACGTGCTCAACCTGGAAGTGGTGCTGGCATCGGGCGAGATCATACAAACGGGAGCCAACGTGCACAAGAATGCAACAGGGTTCAATCTCACAAAGCTGTTTGTCGGATCGGAAGGTGTACTAGGGGTCGTCTCAAAGGCTGTGCTGAAGATCATGCCAAAGCCGGCATTCAGGAGCACATTGATGATGAGCTTTTCTTCTTTGCAGGATGCCTGCGGGATGGTGCTGAAAGCCAGTTCCATTTATCCCTGCCCCTGCGCAGTGGAGTTGGTTACCAAGGAGGCTATCCGGGTGGCTATGCCTTATTTGCCATCGGATTTTCCATTGGTTGCCTACTGCCCGGAGGCTCTATTGATCGTGGAATGGGAAGAACACGAAGAGTGCGGCATTGCCTCTGCAATTGCCTCGGCGACCAAAATGGCAAAGACCTTCGACGCGTGCCAGATGATAATGACGGATGAGCCGCAAGAGATCGAAAAGTTCTGGCTGGTGAGAAATGTCATCAGCCGGGCGATGACCGAGAATAACTGGATATACAGAGATATAGACTCCTGTGTTCCTCCGGCGGAGCTCTATGGATACTTGCAGAGGCTTGAGGAAATCCGGAACCGCTATTCCGTTCCACTGGTGTGCTTTGGGCATGCCATGGAAGGTAACATTCACTCCATGCTGCTGATCCCCAAGTCTCATCAGCAGGAGGCGGGAACAACGTCAGAGCTGGTACTGCAGGAAATATATAAGACCGTGGTCGCGCTTGGTGGCGCCATATCGGGAGAGCATGGTATAGGCAGTCTTCAGCAGCCATATCTGCCGATTCAATTCGACCCGTTCATGCTGGACCTGATGAGGCGGATCAAGTTGGTATTCGATCCGGCAGGGACTCTGAATCCGGGAAAGCTCCTGCTGGATATTGATTGAAGTTTAACAGTTAAACAGTATAGACAATGATCATCAAGTCCATCGTCCTATTTGGAGTGCTTGGCTGTCTCGTTTTCCTTTTGTCGGCCAGGATCGGATCGTTGCCGTCACAAGGCGCGTTTCTGAACCCCCTTACCGGATTCTGGTGCAATGCCGAACCCGTCAAGCCGGCTATCAGTGACAGCCGGCGGGTAAGAGGTATCATGAATGACGTAGTTGTCAGATATGACGAGGATCTTATTCCTCATATATTCGGTGGTGACGATCATGACCTTTATTTTGCGCAGGGATATGCGACGGCAAAGGCCCGGTTGTGGCAAATGGATTGGCTTATGCATATTGCTGCGGGGCGGCTATCGGAAATTGTCAGGGATGGCGAGCGGCACGACATATTTTACAGGCGAATCGGTATTAAGCGTGCGGCTGAGCGGTCGTTAGAGGCCGCTTTGGCCGACCCTTCGACCAGGACAATGCTAGAGGCCTATAGTGACGGAGTGAACGCTTTTATCGGGCAGTTGTCTCCAAAAGATTATCCGATCGAGTTCAAGCTGATGAATTATAAGCCGGAAAAATGGCAGCCCTTATATAGCCTGCTGATTTTGAAAATGATGGGTGAAACGATGTCGGGCGGCGAGCCACAGTTCGCTATGACAAATGCCTTGATAAAATTTGGGAAAGACACGACGGAGGATCTGTATGGGCCGGCATCGGCTATAAGGAAAGAGACGGTATTGGGAAGTAATAATTGGGCGCTGGACGGCAGACGCACGGCAAACGGTTTTCCATTGCTCGCTAATGATCCGCATTTGGGCATTACGCTTCCGTCCATATGGTATCAGGTACAGCTGACGTCTCCGGCCGAGAATGTAGAAGGCGTTTCGATACCTGGCATTCCTTGCGTCATCATCGGATTCAACCAGCAGATTGCCTGGGGGCAAACCAATGCGGCGATCGACGTCGTGGATTGGATCCATCTCACATTTAAAGGTCATTTAAACGACGAGTATTGGGATGGCACCGGATGGCGGAAAACGGAGCGGGTCGTCGAAACATACAAGCTGAAGGATAGCAGGGTGATCAGCGATACGATTATCTATACCGATTTCGGACCCGTAGTCTACGATGGCGGCCGGCACCAAGTTGGATCTTTCAGCCGACAGCTTCACGAAGAGGAAGGTTTTGCGATGCGATGGACGCTCCACCAGCCGTCAAATGATCTCAAAGGGTTTTACCTGTTGAACCGGGCACAGAACTATGACGACTACCGTATGGCACTGACAAATATCTGTTGTCCTACACAGAATTTCGCTTTTGCAGATAAACAAGGAGATATTGCATTGACAACCGCTGGGGCAATTCCTATCCGCATGTCCCGCCAACATCAATTCGTGCTGGAATGCGATTCTGCCCGGAGAGAATGGACAGGCTTCATTGCTGGAAGCAGGCTGCCCTCGCTAAAGAACCCGGTAAGCGGACTGCTATACTCTGCCAACGAACCCATTGGCGAAGCCTCCGGTCCTTATATTATTGACGGTCATTTTGCCAATCCAGCGCGGTCGGTCAGGATCAATGAAAGATTAGGTTATATGACGCATGCCACCGTAGACAGCATGAGGCTGCTGCAAAATGATGCCTACAGTGAAATAGCCAAGGTAGTACTACCGGTGTTATTGCGGCGGCTGGACGCGAATGCCTGTGCTTCCCATGCAAACATCGTCAAGATGCTGCAGGAATGGGATCTGCGTTTTCATGCCTCCTCTGCTGCTGCTGTTGTTTTTCAGGAATGGTGGCATCAGTTGTACAGTGCGCTGTGGGAAGACGATATCGATGGGGTTTCCGTGCGGATCCCATGGCCGGATGAATCTAAAACCATCAGCATTTTGGTTTCCGATACAAACTCGCATTGGATCGACAATATAAGAACTACGCAAAGAGAGACGATGCAATCACTCGTGAATACTTCATTCCTCAAGACTATTGCGGTCTTGCAGCAACGTTTTGGGTCTCAACCGGATAAATGGAACTGGGATAATGCGAGAAATACGGTAATCCGGCATCTGGGCGGAATGGATGCCTTTAGCTCGATCATAAGGAACTCGGATGGCGCACCAAATACCATCAACGCCCTATCGGACAACTCCGGTCCATCCTGGCGGATGGTGGTGGAACTGGGACCTTCTATCGTAGGATATGGTATTCTTCCGGGCGGAGAATCAGGTAATCCGGGGTCATACTATTATGACGACAACCTCCCATTGTGGGAGGAGGGTAAGCTCAAACCTTTGCTTTTCATGCACAATGAAAGCGAGCACCGCGAGAATATCCTAATGACATTGACATTAAAAAAATAGCACTCATGCCATTTATTATTTTTTTTGCGGGCCTGGCTCTTGGAATGCTGGCGCCTTTCTGGTGGTCCATCATGCCTGTCTCTTTCATTACCGCCTGGTTTTTTGCCCATTCCCGCAGTAAATTCTTTTGGAGTGCCTTCCTTGCCAACGCCCTGCTTTGGCTATTATTCATCATGTGGTGGTCCGTTCCCAACAGCTTTCTGCTGGCGAATAAAGTATCACGTATATATCGAATCCCTCACTGGAGTATACTAGGGCTAGCCGTTGTATTACTTGGCGGGCTTCTCAGCGGCCTGAGCGCTTTATGTGGGGTGTTGGCAAGAAAGATGATCGACCGGTTTAAGGCGGCCAGAAGACGCGACGCCGCCTGATATTTCCAAATAAACCTAAAAAAATACAATTATGTACGTAAAGAAAATTCAGGAAGTAAAGCAAGTACTTGACCAGATGAAAGAAAACAAGCTCATTGATGCATGGGAACTCCCGTACGAGAACCTGCTGACCCGGCTCAATGCGGCCATTTTTTTCATTGTGCCTTCGGATCATAGCGACGCTGACCTGTCCGCTATCCGAACCGAACTTGACAGATTTGATGATTTCAGCTATCGGGCGAATTCTGAGTTGAAATTGAGCAAATTGCCTTATCGCGTGACCTTCAACGCTGATGAAAAAATCAAAAACCTCCAGAGTGACGCCGAAAAGCAAGCTATGGAAGCCTAATACACCACTGACATAAACAAGTAGCCGTCGTACATGGAAAAGATCAATTTGATCTGCCTGCCTTTCGCGGGCGGAAGCAGGTATTCATATAGACCATATGAGGAAAGGATGCCGAGCTTCCTTAAATTCCTTCCATTGGATTATCCGGGCCGGGGAAGCCGTATTCGTGAGCCGTTTGCAGAAGATATGGATCTTTTGATCGACCAGTTGTATCGTGAAGTAAAGCATATCTTCTTAACCTCGGAGTATGCGTTGTATGGACATAGTATGGGAGCCCTTGTAGCTTGTTTGCTGGCCCGGCGCATTTCCAAAGACGGGAACCCTCTTCCTGCCCATATCTTCATTACCGGAGCGGCGGGACCTTCGGCACGAAACAAGAGCCATCGAAACAGGCATGTCCTGAACAAACCCGACTTTATCGAAGAGCTGCGGCAATTGAAAGGATGTCCGGAGGAAATTCTGAATGACCCGCAACTGCTTGATCACTTTGAACCGATCATCAGAGCCGACTTCAAAATAAGCGAGACTTATCAATATTCTGGACCTGCGCAGGTTGAAGTGCCTTATACTGTCATCACCGGCAGCCAGGAAGATATGGAACCCGAGGATGTTAAATGCTGGCAACAGGAATCTCCTTATAAGGTCGATTTCAAGACCATGCCCGGTAATCATTTCTTCATTTTCGACTACCCGTCCACCATTATGGAAATTATTTCAAGGAAGTTGACCAAACACGTAAAATTAAAATATTATGACAGACAATAAGGTTTATTTAAAATCCAATGTGGTCATTGAACCACTGGTAGACAAGTGGTATGCCTGGAGTCATTTGATCTCGCCTGGCACCGCCGCAATGAATCTCCTCGATCGGCATATCACCATCATGGAATCTTATATCGCAGCACCGCAGGTGCATGCTGAAGCGGTGTTCAATCCTAAAATGCGTGGAGGCCCTTTTATGGATTATGGTGGCAAGCGCGTAGACGAGGTGGAAAAGTTGCTTAATAAGATAAAGAAGGAGAATGCCAGGCAAATAGAATTTGGCAAGGCGCTGAAACAACTCGATAAGATGTTGATGGTGGAAGGGAAAGGATTCGGCCTTGAGAATCAATATGAGAAGATTCCGGATATACTCCGGGGATATGTGGAATTGCACTATGACCGAAATAACAACGCGGGGTACAGGTTTTTCGAATCTCTGCTCTTTGGCAGTGAATTCTACAACAGGCAGGCGCAGAGCATCGCTCTATGGCTTACGACAAATGACACTCGGCCGTTTTGTCTGAGTACTCCACGATTGGCGGATCCGAATGTGCTGGAATTATCCATTCCCTTTGATCATCCGGGTATCGATGCTCTGGCAGAGATGAAAAGAGTGCCCCAAATTGTTCCGTATATACAACAGATTTTGGGAGTAAGCGACGAACAGCTTGGTCTGTTCAACACTTTCTTTACTGCTGATGCGCCGGCCCCATATGAAAAGTATACCGGAGACAAGATCCGCATGCGTTATTTCGGGCATGCCTGTATTTTGATCGAGACACCGGATCTTTCTATCCTGATCGATCCGCTTATCAGCTATTATGGCTACTACTCCGATCTGGAACATTTTTCAGACGCGGACCTGCCCGATACCATCGACTATGTGCTGATAACACACAATCACCAGGATCATGTGCTTTTTGAGACTCTGCTGCCGTTAAGACACAAAACAAAGAATATCATCGTTCCGAAGACCTGTAGTGGAAAACTCGAAGATCCCGATCTGAAGCTGATGTTCGAAAATATCGGATTTCACAACGTTTATTCCATCGGGGAGATGGAAGAGATCCAGTTTGCAGATGCTACTATTACGGGGCTGCCTTTTACAGGCGAACACAGTGATTTGAATATATTATGCAAATCATGCTATCTGTTGAGTATCGATGGATTCAAGCTTATGTTCTTTGCCGATTCTCGCATTCTGGAGCCGAAGTTATACAAGTATATCCAGCAGCATATCGGAAGCGTCGATGTAATGTTCCTGGGCATGGAATGCGACGGCGCGCCTCTTTCCTGGTTATATGGACCCTTAATGACAAAGAAGCTTCCCAGGGATCAGGACTCGAGCCGAAGGCTGGCCGGTTCAGATTGTGCGAAAGGAATATCCCTGGTAGATATATTCAATCCCAAAGAAGTATATGTCTATGCAATGGGACAGGAGCCCTGGGTGGAATTCATCAGCAGTATTAAATATACCGACGAGTCCAATCCAATTGTTCAATCCAATAAGATGATCGGAATTTGCAGACAGCGAAATATTGTTGCCGAAAGGCTTTTTGGTGAAAAGGAGATCCTTTACAATAGACAAGCAACGGCTTCAATGGTATAACCTCGCATCGTGTTTCAGGTTTAAAATAAAGTGATGGTATGTTAGTAAAATATCTCCCCCTTCATCCGGCACAACAGGACGTTTTTCTTGACCAAATGCTCAATAGCGATAGCGCCTATTATAACATAGGAGGATATATCAGATTGCAGGGCGTATTGGATGTCGACATATTGAAAGTGGTCTTTCAATCGGTTCCGGAAGTATTCGATGCATTCAATATGCGTTTTGGATTTGACGAACACGGTGTGCCGACGGCCAGGATGGTTAGGTCGCATGAGCTTTACTTTTTTGAAGAACTCGACTTTTCCACTTCGGGTGATCCGGCCGGCCAGGCGCTGCAATGGATGCAACGGCAATTCAATATTCCTTTTGTTATAACAGAAGGCGCTCCTCTATTTGAGCTTGTTCTGCTCAAGATCTCTGCCAATGAGTATTGGTCTTTTAATAAATATCATCATCTGATCACCGATGGTTTCGGATTTACCATTTGGGCAAAATATATAGCCGGTAAATACCGGTCGCTGGTCGAACCTGCGGAGATGAAGTGGGATTATCCTTCTTATGTTGATGAGATGGCAAGAGCTTTTGAATACCGTCACTCTGACTCGTATGCCAAAGAGGGAGACTATTGGAGGCAAAAGATCGGCCCCAAGCCTGTTAGGTCTGTCAGTCCCCGTGTTTCTCCGCAATCGGGAGGTCAGACAAGTGGAAGATATGTAGCTGTTTTGGACAATGAAAGAGAGGCGTTCCTTTACCGGCTGCAGGAGCAAAGCAAATGCAGTCTTCAGCAGCTGACAATTGCAGCGTTAGGGATATATTTTTCCCGGCTTTCGGGGCAGGAAGAGGTAGTTTTCGGAACGCTGGTTCACAAGCGCAGGAACAAGCGAAACAGAAGTGTCGTTGGAATGTTTTCCGGCATCATTCCGTTCAAGGCGATGTATTCTTCCGGCTTAAAGGTGGAAGAGCTTTTGAGGTCCATTGTGACGGGCCAGAAGAGCGACTACAGAAACCAGGAGTATTTAATAGGAGATCTCAACAAATATGTGAAGAATGATTTGCTAAATGGCTTTCTGGATATCATAGTCAATTACAAACTGCTCGATTTTGCCCTGGATTTCGGGAAAAAAATCGAAGCTACTACACATGAGCTCTCCTGTGATAGTTCGAGATTCCCTCTTCATATTTGCTGGCGGGATTACGGGAAACAACAGCCGCTGGAGTTATATATAGAATATCAACATGATTATTTTTCCGATGCCGAAGCTAATGATCTGATCCAAAGGCTGTTCCTGATCCTTGAACAGTTCTATGATTTTCCACGTTGTCTTATCGGGGATCTTTGCCTTGTAGCCGAGGATGAACGCAGAAAACTCGATGCGTTTAATGCCACCGGGGTTTTTTGGCCACGACGCGGGACGGTGGTGGATCAGTTTGAAGAGCAGGCGGGTCGTACACCGGGTGCGTTGGCGGTGGTGTACGAGGGCTTGTCGCTGAGCTATGGAGAGCTGGATGCGCGATCGAACCGGCTGGCGCAGTACCTGCGGGGGCAGGGAGTGGACCGGAATGTGCTGGTGCCGTTGTGCATCGACCGTTCGCTGGAGATGATTGTTGGGATTCTGGGGATATTGAAGGCAGGGGGCGCGTATGTGCCGCTGGATCCGTCCTATCCTGTGGAGCGGCTGCGGTACATGCTGGAAGATACGTCGGCGGCGTTGCTGGTGAGCAGCAGCCGTCAGGGGGAGCTGCTGAAGCAGCTGCAGG